>Ga0116231_10000240_pt1 | contig 83671 bp, 73 predicted proteins | sample S1TSphgellanicum_2_FD_89695 | JGI IMG/M metagenome (GOLD analysis project Ga0116231, IMG submission 89695) | Host-associated microbial communities from peat moss isolated from Minnesota, USA - S1T2_Fd - Sphagnum magellanicum MG | ecosystem: Host-associated > Plants > Peat moss > Unclassified... | reverse complement strand
TCTAATTTCCAAGGATTCTGGTTTCTGTTAGGTTTCGGTCTTTTTTTTTCTTTTTTTTTTTTGAAAGTATGGAACTCGGTTTTAGTTTTTTAATTCAATGGGTGGTTTTGATTCTGATTTTTTAAAAAATCCTAAAAACTCATAAATTTCCTGGTTTTAGGGTAGGTTAGATTCTGGCTAACTGCCTAGTTAGGTTCCAAAATCTGAAACATCAATGAGAAAAATAAAACAAGGCAAGAAGAAGACCAGGAAGAAGATGATTAGGAGGAAATGGACAAATTTTTTTTAAAAAATCAATGGTCAGAACTATCACATGGAAGACAAAAGGGAAGGCCAAACAAAGGCCAATGGATGTGTAGCCCATAGGAACCAAAGAAGGGAGAGAGAGCTAATCCCTCTCATGGTAGGAAGCTATTTGACCCACAACCTTTCTAATGTCACTTGCATACAAATTGTGAGATCTAAAAGTAATAGGAGGTCTAGAACAAGCATCTCTTGCCAAAGCAATCTTCTTTTTTATAGCAGACATTAAAACACATTGAATATCAATACTAACACATTGCCTGAAAAATTGAATGCAAAAAGACAAAAACAAATGACCTCTAGATCGTCTATTATGGAAAAGGCAAGCACACTCCTTGATGAATCGATCCATATCACGCTCAGGTGTGTTGTGCACCTCCATGGCCATCGGAATAAAATGGTGCCTTTCATGAAGCCTTCTATATTTGCAGATCTTCGTAAGGGCGCTAAATTTCGTAGCTGCACCTATTGGTCAACTAATGACACTCGTAACCACTGTCTCCCATGTTGAATCAATAACCAATACATTGGCAACACATACCTAGTCCTCATGAGTCATGTAAAAATCGACTCGTAATGAAATTTTTGACATAAAGACATACCACCGTTTTTTCCATATAGTGTGCCTACTCTCTCAAACAAAGGCATACATGACATCTTTGATGGCATTATGTGTGGCTATTTGTTGACCTCCAAATGGACAACATGTTAAATGCATGCCAAATATGTCTAACCCATGTCCACACCCACACATGTGAAGATTAGATGTTGAAGGTTGAATCAAACCAAAATGAAAACATATCGTTGAGGTGAAAGTAGAGTGTGCGATGTGGAATGAATATATAGATGGCCTAATAATCAACCATAGCCCCACCCCTTTGCCTGAACAAGAACGAATGCAAGTTCTAAAATAAAATAAAATAAAATGAGTCATCTTCCAAAATAGACCTAACGGATGTGTCATGATGGATGTCCATCACAGATGCATATAGACCTAAAACATCGATAATTGCCAAACTCTCAAAAAAAGGGTGCATTTTTATAGTTGTAGGAGGAGATGGTTATCCCAAGTTGCATGAAAACATGATTAAACGAGGTGTGGGCCCCCTTCAACCTAAAAAACATACTTTTGTAAAACAATTATATCAAAGATATGAAAAATGGAGCATAGATGTTGAACCACCAAAGCCCAACTCCCTAAAAAGGCAAATGGGGCACAATTAATCCTCCAAAACCTATATCACCAAAAGAAATTGATAATCGGACGTAACACCCGGCTAAGGGGCCCTAAATAAACTCCCATGACCTAGGACCCATAATGTCTCCATGTATACTTGTAGAACTCTCCTATCGAAACTAGCCAAAAAAGACAAGAAAGAAAAAAAAAAAAGAAGGTATTGTCTAAGTGAGATAAGAAGGTCAATGAACGACACATGAGGACAAAATGCTCAATGTAACTTGTGCGTCTTCCAAAAGAAGAAGATCATTGATATGCATCACTTCCTAAAATAAAGCATCATCTAAAAGATGCATGACAAAGTCTTGAAGACCCATTGGCACACCCAAAATGCATAAGCCATTTACGACCAAAATGTAGCCTTAAGGAATTTCTATGCCTAAAGAGATCCCTACTAGACTCCAAATCTTACACTTTAAGCCTTTAAGCCCAATTAAGGTTAACTAGGTCGAAAGGTGATCAAAGGCAATAACAATTTCATTCATAAGGCCCACGATGTGGGTATTGTATGCTAGGGATGGAAAGACATAATTGGGGGTTTGCGCAATGGTCTTTAGGAATGTTTGATAATGGGCCAGGGTAAATAAAAAACCAACTAGGGGGTCATTTTGCCTCGTGCTTTAAGATGATTCGATAATGGTTACCCCCTTCTCATGTTGCCCATGTTGGTGGTAAAGAAAAGAATGAGCACCATAAAATAACCTAGTAAAAGGGACAATGTTTACCAAAGGTCCTTTAACATTTTGTAATTTTCTAAAAATAATAGTTCAAAAAACATTATTAAAAGCATCTTCAACATCAACTTACATCACGACCCAATCAATGTGTAGGTCAAAGAGGGTTTTGATGTCAAAAGGGATAGTTTCACAACTTCCAAAGGTTGAAACTTCGAACTGATGAGGGGATAGGTGTTATTGAAATGACCCGTTAAGTTGTGGGACAATGGAGCGACTAATAAGTCGAAAAAATATCTCATCTATGTCAATAGGACAAAGACCTTTAGTGTTTTTCATCATTGTTAATAATCTACTAACCCCAAGCATTAAGGTCACTAACTTAGGGATATCGCCACATGCAATAATAGCAATAGCCTAGAATAATTTCGAAAACCCTAAAGATAGGCCTTATGGTATGAAACATCCTAAAAAATGGTTATTTCAAGTGAAATATAAATTTATCAAACCATTTCACTTGCTAGATAATTAATTAAGCAACATGGAAATCAATTAAATTTAAATTATTCAATATTTAATATTATTGATAATTTCATGAGTTTCAACTTATGAATTATTGACACGTGTCACTACCTATGTTGGGCTAAAAACCTAGCCTCGGTACATAGGCCATGTAATCAACCTAAGTAAGCTCCTATTCTAAGAAACTACATAGGAGAATATTTGGTCAATTTACCATTATTGATTATAAACACACCATTTGTGAGCTTTGATCCTTTGACCTTTAAGATGGAGGCAAACATTTCTATCATCAAACCACCACACTTGTTCTTATAATGTGTTACATTGCATTCTGTTTATCAAATATTTCATTTTAAACATTACAAAAACATAAACTTTGAAAATTCATATAATATCGAAATTTTGTCCAAATGAAATGATTAAAATTAAATTAATTTTTTTTCCAATAATGTACATAATTACATTTATTTCCTTTTGAAAGTGTAAAATAAATCATTTGAACAATTTTTTTTTAATATCACTATTCAGTAACATTTCAATGACCTTTCTTTTGAAAAAAAAATTGTTTAATAAAAAGATTTTTTTTTTTCTAATATAATAATATTACTTATGTTAAGCTACTTTTAGATGTTTTAAGGTTATTTTTCATTGTTCTAAGTTATTTAACCCTACATTATTTATAATTATTTATGGTTATTCTTAAATATTTTTGGCTATTTTTAACTATTTCACCCTAGGTTATTTTTGGTTTTTCTAAATTACTTTTAACTATTTTATGTTACTTTTGGCTATTTTAAGATATTTCACCTTAGGCTATTTTCGACTAGTGTAAATTATTTATGGCTATTTTATGTTATTTTTGGCTATTTTTGGCTATTGTGAGCTATTTCACTTTAGGTTATTTTTGGCTATTCTAAGCTATTTCATTTTAAATTATTTTCAACTATGTGAGGTTATTATTTGTTACTTTTGGCTATTGAAGGTTATTTCACTATATGTTATTATTAATTATTTTAGGTTATATTACGATTATTAATGGTTATTTTATTATAAGTTATTGTTGATTATTTTAGGGTATATTATCATAGATTGTTGGCAATTATTTTATTATAATCTATTTTAAATTATTTTTCATAGGTTATTATTGGTTATTGTAAGATATTTTACTTTAGGTCATTATATTTTATATTATTTTAAATTATTATACTTAGGATAAAATAATTTATAATAACATAAAGTAGAATGAATTTGAATAACTTAAAGTATAATTTGAAATAACATATATTAAGTTGAAATAAAATAACCTAAAGTATAACCTAAGGTTAGTTGAATAATTTAATTTAAAATAACTGAGAATAAAAAGCTTATAATAAGTTAGCTATGATATTTTAAAGTATAACATCGTATAATAGTTTAGGGTATAATAATTTATAATAGCCTAGAATAACTTATAATAATTTAAGGTATGAGTTAAAATAACTAAAGTATCTTAAAATAATATAAGGTATATCATAAAGTAACATAGGGCATTTAAAACAACAACATAAAAATAAACCTATTTACCACGGTAAATTATAATAATGAATTATGTCAATTAATAATGAAAGATAATGTTTCATAATGATATTATAATGAAATAATTTTAACTAGGGTGAAATCACTAAAGTGCAGTGAACTTATTTCATTTTTAAGGTCCCATAGCAATTTAGGCTAATGAATTACACCCCACTTTTGTACTAATGATTGGATTTTGAACAATTCGGTTAAGGGGTAAGTAAAAAGCTTGTTCGACCTTGTCTTGGATGGCTTAAGGGATCTTATGAAACAAATGAAGGCATGTGAAACAAGCTTCAAACAACCCAAAATGAAGTTAAACTAAGCTTGAAACCAATCCCAAGAAGCAAAGGGGATAGAACTAAGATGTAACATAGGAGGATAATACATTTACAAAAACAAAACAACCTGGCTAGCTTGGGAAACAAGGCTAACATGAAGGTGAACACTCTTGACATGCTTGGAAAGGCAACTTGAAATGTAAAGGCTAGAGTAATGGGGGCAAGGGCATATCGAACCAATAAAGGATGCAAAGAGGGAGTCATTAAAAAATGGCTACCTTCAAAACATTATGACACAAAAGTGCAAAGAAGGAGCCATACAAAAAGGGCTACCCCAAAACATTAAAACACAAAAGCCCAAACAAGACCCAAAATAAATAAATAAATAAATAACTTTCTTGCCAGGTCAGTGATGGTGGGTCCGACACACCACCCATGTCCAACAACGTTTTTGCGTATGCACCACCCGTGCCCAACAACACTCCTACATAGTGAAGATCCATATTCCAACGTTGTTGTTATGCTCCCCCATTTGCCTCTTCATTCCTTTCTTCACCAAGATGAGAATGAATGAGAAGAAAATCACAAGATGAAGCGATGACAACAAGAAATGTAGCAACAACAAAAATATTAAAATAATGATGATAAAAAAATGAGAAAAAGAAAATAATATCAAAAGTAAGAAGTTGAAGGTTACTATCGCAACCCTAGCTTTGGGCTCGCGACCAAGGCAAAGGGGTTGCAAGGGTGCGGGCCAAGAGGAAGCCTGGGAGTTAAAGCAAGAGGAAGCCCGAGAATCAAGGCAAGAAGAAGCCTGGGAGTCACATCACATACTCCCGGGAGTGTAAGAAAGTGTGAGGGGGTGTGAGGGAGTGAACACTCACACTCCCAAGGCAACTCCCACTTTGGGAGATGGAGTCCTGGTGGACTCCCAAAACTTCAGAGAGCAATTGCAGGGGTCAAACCTCAATGTCTTGTGGCGTTCTTTATATCATTGGAAAGCTCTTGAAGCGTAGATGTCTAAAATGGGCTCGCATTTCTCATTTGGACATCTGAAACACAAGTTATGACCAAAAGAAGGGCCGGGAGTCAAATTGCCAATTTGACTCCCGACCACAAAAAATCAGGAATCGACCCGATTTACTTAGTTGCAGGGGGCGTGCCACATATCGTTGAAAAGCTCTCGACGAGAGCTACAACTTTGCTTTAGACCGCATTGCGATTCGAGGTCTGCTCGCAAAGTTATGGGGCTCCAAAATCGCGAGAGTCCCATTTGGCGCAATTTCGGGACTCCCACTCGGGAGTCCTAGGAAAAAGAGCCATTTGGATGTAGCCTCCGTGGCCAGCCACATAGTATACTATAAGGGGGAAGGTGGTGGCTTCCCCCAAGTCCGGGCCGTGGTGAGTCTTGTGTGTCCGTGTTGCCCGTGGTTCGTCCTAACACCAAGGGTGCTCCAACTATGCACTAACCACTTTGTGTGGGTTGTGTGTAGGCCCGTGTGAGTGAGTGAAGCTTGTCAACTCTTCCTAGTCCCATCTCGGAGCTCTAACACGCCCCTCTACCCCTCAAAGTGTTGTGAGCTAGGGAGCGTGCTTCGACTCCTCCTTCTTTCGCTGCTACTTGGGCTCACATTTGAGTCCTTTAAGGAGTTGGGAGTGCGTCAGTTACATAAGGAATGATGAGTTGCACATTGCATTAACAAGAACACCAACATAATCACTAACATAATTGGAGTTACACAATTACAATAATGAAAAAAACGCTAACATTAACACTACAAGAAAACCATGAGGACAATGGTAATGGTGAGCAAAAACAATTAAAAGAACACAACAACATAAAACATGGCGAACTTGCATGAGAGTACAATAATAATTTAAACCAAAAACATAACCCAAACCTTTAACCCTAAGCTGAAACTAAAAATCCTTAACCATAAACTATAATTAAAATAAGTTTTTTGAAAAACAAATTGGTCTAGTTATAGTTCTTGTGGCATTTAGGAACCAAATTTTGGTTTCAATTTTGGTTTGAGTAGTGAAATGGAACCAATGAGCCAATTCCCCACCTAGTTACTCTAATGTTCATGATTTTGGTTTTTACACAATTTCAACATTGAGACTTGGGTTTCAATAGCTTTTCATTCCTTGGAACTAGACCCAACCCAAGGTAATTGATTAACATGAGTAATTGGACAACATTGGTCTAAACCTAAACCATTGTTGGGTACTTTTTTTATCATGGACCAAACCGTCACTGGAGGTCAAACTAGGTGTGTAGTATATATGCATATAATTGGTGGAGGTTTAAATTTGAAAGACCTACCCTTTGGTTCCAACCTTGCCAAAAACACAAACTAGGAAATAATCATATTTTTCATGATACCCAATGGGTTTTAAAGAACTTGAAATGCCAATAATTGATGGTTTTTTTATTCTCATTTTTTTTTCAAATACTTGAAACTGGTTGGTTATTCAATTTTGATTATGACAAATACTTGCAACCAAAAGTTCCTTGAAAAATAAAAAAAATTGCCCAACATTGGTTTGAACAACAAAAACAAACAAACACATTTTTTTTTAAAAATATTTTCTCGGCAAGTCTTTGTTGATTAAAATTTTCTTAAATATTTTTTATTTTTCAAAAGTGGTGAATTTATGTTGAAAAAAACAAATTTTACATTGAAACTCCAAAAAATTTCAAGTTTTTTTAAAACATTTTGAAAAATAAGGAAAATTTGACACAAAATAATCATTGGTGTTCAGACACAATTATTTCATTGTTACTCATTCCGTGAATTTTTGTTGATTAATGCTTTTTCATTTTTTGATTTTGCAGAATTGATAAATCTATGTTGGAAAAAACCAAAAATTTCATCAAAACCCCATTTTTTTTCAAAACTTCTTTGCATTTTCTTCAAAAATATCAAAAACATCCCACAAAAATCCATTAGCATTGGTTTTTAATTTTAACAAAATCACCAAATTTTAGCACCTTTCTTTTGGGGCAAGAACCTAAATCAAAATAAAAACCACAAAAACCAAAAAACAACCCCCCGCCCCCCACCCCCAAGAAATTTTTTAAAAAAAACAATTCTTGCAAAAAAGATGGTGTCATAATTTGCATTAATGAGCCCATTCGAAATACAATGGTAATTTCCAAGATTTTACAAAAAAATTATACTATAATACCATTCTTATTAAATTCAAGGAAATGCACTTCAACAATAACACTTAAAATAAGGACCATGTAGTCACTACTTGTTACTAACAAAATTCCAAAAGTTGAAAACTATGCATATATATCAAAACTAGTTAATAATGTTTTTTGAAATTTGTGGTTACCAACCCTAAGATCCTTCATGTTACCAAGTGGGGTTTTGGTAAACCGTCCCATATTAAACATGTGTTGTAAATTGCAAACACATGAATGCAAAATGTATCACCTCTTTGTAATTGATCATGTCACACATTCAAGCATCCTCTACAATTTGATACAATAAAAAGAAAAGGAGTCATACAAATAATTGAAAGAAATGAATCTCATATTAGGTCATCCAAAATGTCGTAAAACATATCACCTTCTTACTTATAAAATAGTGTAAGAATTTTGTAATGTATGCAATGTGCACAATGTAAAACAATGTTAGGATTTTACAAGTCCTTTACATTTATGCAATGTAAGCAACGTGAAATAAAAATGTTTTTATTTCTATCAATGCCAAATGCAGGAAGTGGATAAAACTTCATGTCAATTAGTAATTTTATATGTTTGATCACTACCATCGAATGTGTTACATTCTTCAAAATGATCATTTGAATTAAGATGATCCTTGGTATCAACACCTTTAGCCATCCTCCAACTTTGGGCCCCTTTGCTTGACATCTTTTCAAAACAAAGAAATTTAATGAAAAATTTCTCCAATTGAATTGGACAAACTTCCCAATCATGGCCTAAAGGAATGGTCTTGACAATGCCACATTTCACTTCCTCCATCATAATTAATTTCATGACAAAGTTGTAATGGACCACCTCATCTTTCAATGGTTTGGGATAACAAACCTTGAAAGACTCTACAAGGAAATTCCCTCCATTTGTTCAAATGTTTGCACTTTTATGTTTTTGGACATTCTTGTTATGAATTTGACCTTCAACAGTTCAACAAGTTTGTACTTCACTACCTCAATGGTGGCCTTCTCAAAAGACTACAACCTATTGACCATGGTTTCTATGCTTGCATACCCATGGGAAAACTTCTCCTTTTTGATTGGCTCCTTGAACACTTCCAACTTCATATGTGTTTGTGTGTTGTTTTTTCTTTAGTTGCATCAAACTTCATGTTCAAATACCTTTCCTACAACACCTTCTTCAACTTTGGTTGCTTACACATCCTCTATGCAACTTTTGCAACCTTTTGTAAACCACACTTGGCATTTGGAATGAATTTTACCGTGTTTGTGATTTTGGCCCATTGAATGTGATCTTTATGACCATCTTCATGTACTCCTCCACATTGGTCTCCCTAGTGAAATAATGGATTGGAACATAAAGATTATCAACTTGATGTCTTGAGAACATACAAACCTTGATATTATACACAAGCTTGTTCAAATAGGCTTCCAAGGGTGTGTGCGTCATCTAATCAACATTGATTTTTCAACCTTTGCCTAGGAATGTTGCATGCCACTTCTTCATAATTGCGCAAACTCCTAATGACTGCCATTTTGCATCAAGAATTCGATCTATTTTCAATATTGAAACAAAAGGTTATAGAAAAAAATTCAAGTGAGAAGGGAAATATTTTAGGAGGGAAATGGATGGGTCGTATGACTTTGAATTCATGTCAAACTTGTTGTGGCCATCCATGAAATCACACATCTTGTTGTCATCTGCCTTGCATAACTTGCTAGAATGGTCTTTCATCTTCAAAATTTGATTGTCATTTTTTCTTTCCACTTTTATTGGGGGGAAGGGGGGTTGGAGGGAGGGGATGATGATGATGATCCTAGTTTGACATTGGGAACATTGTGACCATTGAGCACACAAGCAATAATGCAATTGTACATTTCATCTAATATATGCTTTTTGTGTGTCAATTACACAAATTTGTGGAATTCCGTTCATGTTGTCATGTTCAAATGAAATAATTTTTGTGACAAGTGCTAGATGAATTGTTGGCATGCATAAGACCATGTCATTTTTTGATGTATCAACCATTTGTTCAATACCTCCTTGCATAAAGTTTTTCTTAGATTGTGTTTTTGTTTTTTTTGCCAATTTGACATGTCCTTGGAAATTTGTGACTCTATTTCACCCTCAAAATGATAAGCATCAACCCAATATGACAACATTAGATATTTGCAGATTTGGGCTTATGCATGTAATAAATTGTTGTCGTAGACAATAAAGATGAACACAACATGGTATTTGAATGACTCTTATCACACAAAAAAAACTAAATGAAAAGTTTTTTTTTTTCAATTAAATAGCCACACTAGTCAAAACTTCCATCCATGTGAGCTCTGTATATAGCCTAAAACTTGGCACCACAAGAGAAGCCTTGTCCATTAACTTCCTCACCACTAACATTTATGTTGTTTCCGATGAACCAACAACATGGTGATCCAAATACAAACTTTTTCACATGTTTATGGATTTTGTGTGTGAAGATGTTGTGACACACGTAGGCTGGACATCTTGGAATAATGTATCAATTTTGTGTGGTCTATCAATCCATATGATTATCATCATTCTATAGATTTAGCTTTCCATTCTCTTAAGAGTTACACATCCTTTGTGATGGATTTGGTGCATTCATTAATAAGAACAAAAGTTAATGCTAATGATTTAAAAATGATGATTCTTTACACCCCATGAACCATCATGTATCAACCCACAACTTCCATCAACATTTGAATGTGATAATGAATGACCTTTGCACTTAACATCCCCCCCATTGGTAAACCTTTGCAATCATACTACACAAACAAGGGTTGTTTGAATTCATACTTTGCTTGGTCACATGACTAACCTCATTGACAATGTCATCCCACCCCCATGGTAGAACTATTTATATGATTATAGTGGTTCTATTAATCTAATTATCCATCCTCTTAGGAGGCACACATCCTTTAGGATGAATTTAGTGCGTTCATTAGTAAGAACAAAAATTCATGCAAATGATTCAAATATGATGCCTTTCCACACCCCATGAACCATCATGTTTTGATCCATGACATCCATCAATACTTGAATGTGATGGTGAATGACCTTTGTTCTTAACATCCCCCCCCATTGCTAGACCCTTGCAACCATATTGCGCAAACAAGGGTTTTGCGAATATCGTACTTTGCTTGGCCACACAATTAGCTTCGTTGACAATGTCATCCCACCTCTTGTGACAAAATTGTCTTAAGATATATTCATAATATGTCAACAACATCATTTTCCTAAGCTTTTACAATTGCATAATCAACATAATAAACAAATGTCAAGAAGTTAATGACAATGAACTTCAACCTTAAAAACCTTGAACATTAAACCACAAAAACCATAAACATTAATTAACCTTGAAAAAACCTAAACATTAAACCCTAGAAAACCTTAAACACCTTAAACACCCCAAAGTTCAAACCCTTAACAAATCCTAAGCCCCAACACCTTTAATAAATCCAAAAACCTTTAAACACCTTCAACCCTAAACATGGGGAGAAATCAAATGAGATGAAATGAAAATAAATTATTTTCATTCATCTTGATGACTTGGCATGCGCTTCTATCCACCTTGTCAACATGCATGCATATCAAACTTATGGAGTTGTCAAAGGTTTGAGAATATTTAAACCAATTCCAAACTGGATTTGGTTCTATTAACTATTTATGCATAATCCAAAACTATTTTTTTTGGTAGTTACTAGCAGTGTACCACTAATAAAATGTGACCACCTATATCAACTACATGCCTAACTCATAATAATAATAATAATAAATGCATAGTTGAAGCATGTTCCAAACTACATGCTTAAAACCACTAACACCATTCCCTAACCTCACCCCCAAATTGTTATTAAAAAAATGTACAATCAAATTTTTTTATAAATATTAACAACATGTCTAACTTTAGTAAAAATTGGAATAAAAATAAATGAAGGATTGAAACTTGTATAAAATGAGTTTTGGGAGCAATTTCATTTTTGGGTCCATTTTTTGGCCAATCCTCAATTATTATTATTTTTCCCTAAAAATTCCAAACTAATATTTTAAGTATTTGATAATCGGACCACAAAACAAAACTAGAATTGAATGACACTTGTTTAAAGTCTAAACACTAGCAAACCATCTTGGTGCACCCGTACTCATCAAGGTCTTTCCAAGGATGTCAAGAGCATAGTGGCTTGGGAGATCTCAACATGACAAACAAGTAGAATTTTGGGCAATGGATATGAGATAAAGGGTAGTCTTAGCACAAATAGGTGATCCTTGATTTTTAATGAAACAAAACATATTTAAAACAATGGAACTTATTTTGAGTCTCGAAATGCACCTTAATCCTTTGTCTACTCAATAGTGTCCCCCCACCCCCCAAAATCTCCAAATTCATTAAATGAAACTTGAATATTTTACCTTTATTTTTGTCATTCAATAATTTTTAAAAATAGAAAAACAAATTCTCATGAAAATATGAAGCCGAGGTGTTGAAAACCATCATAATTATGGCAGGCTACAATCTGAATAATTTCATGCCTCACAGATGAGGATATCCAAAGTAGATCATGAAATAATAATAATAATAATAATATACAAAAAAAAATTGGTTTTATCCATATGGAATTGACCCTAGGCCACTATAAAAGGATAAAACAAAATAGTCATCCTACCAGGAGTTTATTTATTTATTTATTTATTTGGGTGGGAAATTTTTAATAAATTATTTAAATGATTTAAATTATTATTTTTTGTCCCCAAATTTGTCAAGTAGGTGGACTGCCAAACATTCAATTTCATGTATACTATAACAATGTTTTCATAAATTTTTTTGAACTTTTGATAACTCCCTATTTTTGGCCTTAATAAAAATGTGTTAATTAAATAAAAAAAAGGTCCTGGGTTTTTTTTTTTTTTTTAAAAAATTTCAAACATTTGTAACTGCCCGAAACTGCCCACACTAACAAAATCCAAGACTGCCCAGGACTGGTCAAGGCTTCCCTGCCCATTACCTTGGGGTAAGGCATTAGGTGAGCCCATAGCCTGGGTGAGCCAAGGTAATGCAACAAGGGGAAGCCCATTCCATGACATTATGGTCTCGAGTGGACGATTCCGCAAAATTTAAAAATGTTCATGTACAATGGACACCTTTTTGGTCACTCTCTAGTAGTACATGACCATCACCGGAAGATTATATCATGTAATGTGGTCAAGAAAATTGACATAATCTGCCCACCTGAGACCTTAATGTTTCCTTTCATAAACCCAATTTTATTTGTGTCCTATTAAAAAAATTTAGCTAAAATCAGTCCATGTAAAACACCAACACTCAAAACATTTAATTTAATTTTTTTTTCAATAGCCAATATAATGGCTAGAGGTGGAATGATTGGGTTGTGTCTAAAATAAGATTAGCCAAAAGGAAAAAAAGCACCTCTTAAGCTATATGAGCAAATTGTTATTCACTCCCACCAAACCTTGTGGGTGGCCATTGGAAGGAATCATCTATCCTTCCATAAAATCAGGCACAATAATAAACCCCCCTTATTTTTTACTTAAAGACAACACATTTTATGGGAGAGGAAAGAGAAGCATTAAAGAAATTAAAAATACCAAATCTATATATATAGAAAGAGAGAGAGAGAGAGAGGCATCTTAAGAAGTTCTTAACAATATTAGTATAAATAAATAAATAAATAAATAATAGTTAATTGAGTGAAATATTGGTTGAAGGTGGTTTATCTTTCTATTGAGCAAGCAAAATTGATTTCCACATCATGATATAGTGTATAATTGTTGTAACTTATTATTTCAAAAAAATAAATTGGCACAAATTTGTTGATATCAATTTACATTAATTTTTTTTTTACAATAATTTTTAAATTTAGCCATAGCTTTATTTTTATGTGGGATTTTGTTGTGAAAAAAAAAATTCATGGCTTTCAAAAATGTTATGGTGTTACTAGGACTTTCCATTGAACCATCACCCTTGGGGTCAATGGGGGCAACCTTTTGATGAGCTTAAAAACATGAACTTAGATGTTGAAATTGACATTGGGAAGATTAAAAGGAAAGAAAAAAGGGGAACAAAACCCAAGGATGCCAAAGACTAAGTAAAAATATTTTGTCAACAAGACTTAGCAAGGGTTGAATTGGGGAAGAATATGTGTGTGTGTGAGCAATTTGAGTATGTTTTGAAAATCATATCACTCATTGACCTCAACATGTTTCTCATGTCCAAAACCCCCCAAAAAGTTTCCTAATTGGGGTCTCAAGTCTCAACAATACTTGACATTCTAGCATACAATTCCCCCCTTCCCAAGCTCAAAGAGAGTTTGAAACCCTAAATCCTACAATCCCCATTCTTTGAGGTTTGAAAGTGTTCATTGTATGTAAGTTGTTTTATAAGTGAACTTTCTTTCACATAAATCATTCAGCTCCTCATGTAGATTTTGGTTGTGGGCATAGAATATAAGAGCACAACAACATCTGCATATGAGAAGGCAACATCATCAACCTACAAAAAGAAGCCATTAAAAAAATACATTGAGTTCAATAATGTGGGCTCAGTTAGGCTTTGGAACTACATTGAAAGAAAAAAAAAGGGGAAAAATTATTATCCTTTGTGTATTGTTTTCTATCCGAATGGAACTTAATTATGGCCATTTTTTAATTAAAAAAATCTTCTGAAATTTGGCAACTGGAAAACCCAACAAGTCTTTTTTTGGCCACTATTATATTTTTAAAAAAAAAAAAAAAACTCACTACTGTAACAAAATTTCATGTGGGGTAAAGCCAAAAAGGCCATGGGCTTTATTGAGTGTAAAGACCGGCATGGAATTTATTTTTCTTGTGATACCCAGTGGGTATCACAAAAAGGAAAACAATTGCGTGGTGTTTAGAAAACCAGAATATCATAGTACCTGGACTAGTTTGACAATAATTATATTATTTTCAGAAATGTTGAAAATTTCATGTATTAAATAAATAAATAAATATATGAAATATTTTTTTGGAAGGAAAATAAAGAATCTGGTGAAATATTGGGGAATATATCATTTGTCAAAATGAAATTCTCAAAATTAATTAATTATTCAACAAAACATGTGTCAAAGTGGCCATGGTACTAGGGTATGCATTTATGGATTTGACATGGCTCTTTAAGGGATGTGGACATTATGTGGCATTGGCCCCGCATCATAAGAGAAGTGGTGGTGGTGGTCTATAGTGTAGAACAACTTGTTTCACTAGGGAAAAAATCTGTCTCCAAGTGACAAAATGGAAACTAATGGGGTTTTGGTTGCCACAAACAAACAAACAAACAAAAACACACACACACACACACACACACACACACACAATCCTTATAAAAGCAAAGTGATAAATAATGAGGTGAATAATCATGTGCCACTTTGATAATTGCTCAAGCAACCAAAAAACTTAACTCCAAAAAGAGCTGAAGAAATATAAAATTGCTTCCATGACAAAAAATTAATAAGATCTTGACTAAGTTATTGCACCGTGTGATGGATGGATGGATGGATGGATGGAGTTAAACGGATACTCTAGCCTGCATAAAGCATTTTGAAAGGAAAGAAATGTTTACCCACTCTACCGACTTGGAGATTTGGGTTTACATTGTGTCAACCCATTTGCCCAAGCATGTTCATGAGATTAAGCCCCACTCGAAATTTGCAAAGGCATTTTTAATAACAAATTAAAACCCAAGAATTATATGAGTATGAATTTCAACAATTAATTAAAAATTAATATTTAAATGTAAAGGTCAGCCCACTTGTCAACTTTTTAAAAAACAAAAAATTAAACTTGCCTAATTAAAAACTCGACTCTTTGTTTGAGAATGTGTTTTCATATGGTTCAAGTTTTGGTTTTAGATCTAGCAAAAGGCTAGTTCCATGGTTTAATTCTTGTATCCCTTTCAACAAAAAGGGTGCTACCTTGATGCCGGGTAACAAGAACCTAATCCTAAACTCATGGATTTTGACATTGCAAACTAGATATCCTCACAATATTGGTATCCACCTAAGGTGACCATGGTAGATACATATTTACAAAAAATCGACAACCTCAAGTATTTGACTCCTACATGAGAAGTCACAATTTGGGGTTAGGGTTTAGGTTAGGGATATATTTTAAAGGTAAGGTTAAGGTTTGTAGTTATAATTGATTAATAACTAGTTTTACATAAGTTTTCATTTTTCTAAAAATCAAAGAGCTGGTTTAGCATATTGAATTCTAATATGATATTAGAGAGAAACCATTTGACAATATTCAGTGGGGGGAATAAATCTAAGATTTTAAGAAACCTAGAAGGCCCTTTGATTATAAACTTTCTTTTTAATAAATTTAATGGACCTGAACTAATCTTTTTAAAAAAAGTATCCACCAAAACACTAGTTGGCAGTTTACACCACATACAATTCAACTAACCAATAATATATTTATTCTATTTTCATATTTCAACAATTTCATCCTTTTCACAATCATTTTCAAATTTCTTTTTTAAGTCTATATTCCTTCGAAGGGATTCTATTAAGTTAAATGGAAATTTACATCCTATTCTAAGATCCTAAAATCATTAGGCTAATTTTTATTGACAAATATTACTTTTAAAAAAAATTTAATTTGTAAATGATATCTCTGAAGGTTAGTAAGAATTCCAATCACAAAAAAATCATTTTTTAATTTCAATTTATGATTCAAAATTGCTCAAAATTTAGCAAGATAAAAAACCCAATATTAAGAAACACTGTTTTTTGTTTCTTCCACCATTAAAGAGAAGATTTAATGTCTTTAACATTCAATATGCGCTGGTGAGACATGAAATAGCAACATGAAACACGAATAATGAGTCGTGAAGCCAAAAGGTGAAATGCCACGAAACATGTGCAAAGTAATAAGGCAAAATGCGAAGGAACGAAGTGAAACATGAGGAAATAAGAGCAAAGGAGTGTAGGGCAAAGCACAAAAGAGTGATGACAAAGGAAAGCAAAAAGCAACAAGGGGAACAAAAGAGAGAAGTCAAGGAAGGGGAAAAGAAAAGGAAAAAAGAGAGGGGGAAAGAGAGGAGGAAAAAAAAATTAGAAAAAATTAAAGGAAGGAGAGAAGACAATAAGAACAAAACAAAAATAAACACAAAACATTACAACCTTGCAACACAAAGAACAAAAGAACACAAAAGAAAAAAAGAAGAAAAGGGCTCCATGTCCTTTTTATTCACAACACTTAAAGTTTAGGGAAGAGAAAACAAGCATCGAAAATTGACGTCCCTTCCAAATCTAACCCTAACCCTAATTTTGACCAGTAACCCAAGATACATAGTACCTAAATACAAGGGTTTTATCTCACCCAAATTTGAATTATTATTATTTATTTATTTATTTTTCCCTTGCGCAAGTTCTCACCATCTGGTCTTCACTTGTGTGAGAACCAGTGATCAGGGTTTCAATCAGGGTATCAATAAAAAGTGATACCCTAAAAGGTTCAGTTAAAAATACCCAAGTGATACCCAACCCAAATTATTTTTCAAATGCCTTCTACATTATTACATTACATTTTGGATGAACTATTTCAATAAAGTAATGATTTTTTTAATTTTTTAATTTTAATTTTTCTGAGTGTGTCGTAAAATATATTTTGGATAAAGTATCATATTTAAAATAATGAATTTTTTTAAAAGGCTATTTGTACAATAATGTATTTTGGATGAAGTATCACCAAAAAAAGTAATGAAAAATTCTTTCTTAACCTTCCAAATTGATGATCATTATTGATATGAAAGTCGGATGAGAAGTTTTGTTGGCCTTGCCTACCAAGGCAAGGATATCGTGTTTAGATACTCATTATAGAGTATATAGTAGCTTAATGGATTTTTGGCCCCCATGTAATATGGTTAATTTTTATATGAGCATTTTTGAAAGATGATATTTTGGGCTTGTGTTGAAACTTGAGATTATTAGTTATAATAGAGTTATAATAATATCTTGAAGGATTTTGATTTTTTTTTTGGGAGGATTTTTTGAAGATTATATTTTTTCATGGTGAAATATTTGAGTTTTCAAGAAAACTTTTCTTGAATGACCAACTTTGATCATCCATTATTCATTCATTTTAACTCTTAATTTATTTTTTTTCCCCACATAATTCATATGCATCTCCAAAAACTTGCAAATTTGAGGATTGCCCGAAACAAAAACAAAATAAATAAATAAATAAATAATCTAAACTTTCAATGGTGACAATTTTTCATTTCTCATCCAATTTATTTTTCAAAATAATAATTATCAAAACATTCAGCTTGAAGTTCTCTACAACTCCACTATATTGAAATTTCAAAATTTTAACATATTCCATGCCTAAAAAAGGCATGTTTGAAAAGGCCAGTTCAACCTCATGGTTAGACATTAAACCCTAAACCATAAACCCTAAACCATTTTTTCTCAGTCCCAACACACATGCTTGACCATGAGTCTTCTTCAATGAGTCCCAAACTCCACTTGAGAGGAGGGAGGTTCATTGCCAAATCTCTTCTTTTTAATAGCCTTGTAATTTTCATTCCTGGCAGTGATCCAATTCTGGCATGGTATTTATTACCACATACTTTTTGCCATTTTGAAAAACAATTTAGCCAACAAAATCCCCCCTCTTTTTCTTTTTTTTTCCATTCCAGGAGATTCCATCCTTTCTATTGTGTCTTTGTCTTTGTCTTTGTCTTTTTGGATCTTTCTTTTTTTAAGCTACACATTTTTTAATTTAAAATTTTTTTGGCTTCTATATAGGTTTTGCTTTTGAATTTGTCTTTTCCAAATTTTAAAAAATAAAAATTTGACTCAGTTTTTCTTTTCTACAAGAGTTTTTACATTCCAGATGAAGAATTTAAAAAATTGACTATAATACATAAAAAAACTTTATAATAAAATTTGGCTTGTAATGGACACTAGGGTTATATGCACAACAGGAGATGGGCCCTTCCTAAATAGGTAGGTAAGTAGGTAAGGCATTTGGTGGTGACTAAATGGTAGGTAGGTAGGTAGGTAAGTAGGTATATGTGGATGGTTAGTAGTTCGTACATAGTATATCATGTCCACACACCATACATTCATCCATTTTTCCATCCATCCATCTATCCATCCATCCATCCATCGATCTATCCATCCATCGATCTATCCATCCATCTATCTATCCATCCATCCATCCATCTATCCATCCATCTATCTATCCATCCATCCATCCATCCATCCATCATGGTGTGTTGGTGAGTGCTGGTTTATTATGGCCAATGGCATGTATGGCAAAAAGCTTGACTTGGGTCAAAAAAGAGGGTGGTACCACCTTCTGGGACTTTGAGCACTTTGTAGACCAGAAGAAGATGATGGATGGGTCACAAAATCACTACAGTCTTTTTAGAATCCAGAACTGGGTATGAGAATTCTGGGTTTTAGATTTGGGCCTCTGACCTTCTTCATGTCAGTTCAATCATTAGTAGATAGAGAGGCTAATGTTCTAAGAAGAGGAAGCTTTTTTCTACTGCAAAGTCAGGATGGAAGAGGAAGAAAAAAAAAGGCAGCAAAAAAGCTGAACTTCATAGTTCTTGTTATCCTAAAACTGACCCTGTCTTTGAGCCCTAGTTATTTTATTACACCCATCTAATCCCTGTTTTATACCCAAATTTGAGGGTAGTTATTATAAAGTGAGCAAAATTGGGTACCGTTTCATGAAACTGGGTATCAATTCATAAGTTTGCAGGATCTTATTCTGACAAGGCTTTTTTGATTTAATGAAGTATATGAGAGCCAGCAGTGAAAGAGCACCAGGTAAGGCAAATCCCAGAACTGGGTATGAAACTCCTGTGCAGAAGACCAATTTAGTTGAGAAAATTAGTTTGGTCTCCTGTTTTTTTTTTTTTTTTTTTTCCTCCTTTTGGGCCTGTGTACTATTTTCATCCTCACTTTTCATTTCATCCCCAGTTTTGGCGAAAACTAGGGCCCAGTTTGGGGCACTTCATGGATAACTCTATTAGGTATAGAGTCAGGACAGGTGTATTGGAAACAAAAGACTCACTTTCTTCCTCCCCCACCCCCTCCCCATGACACATTTGCCAACCAACACTCAGCCATTCAGCATGGAGTCTGGCTCACCTAATAAGCTCCCACACAAGGGCTGCATGACAAGAAGATTCATAGCAGAAAAAAACATTACTTATACCTGACTTAACAAATCACATAATGCAAACAAAAAAAATCCCAATCTTTTCATCAATTCAGACGCATTTTATAAAACACAAATTCACACCATCATCGATTGAATTGTGACATCCTCACAGAAAATTCTTGTGCAGGCAATTTTTTTACTCTCTGTTAAAATGTTGGAGTATAGACAAATTCTTTCCAAAGAGTAAGGCACACTAAATTGTACGTAGAATTCGCCTTTTGATCTCTTCTATATCTCTGTTGTTGGTCTACATCTAAGATCACAATGTAGAAATGGAGAGACTCTTTCCATAGGGGATGCTATTCTAAGTATGAAATACTTTTGTACAAGAGTGTTTCAGAAAAAAAAAGCCCTAGGCAGCTGAAGCTGCAAGATTGTTGTTGGGTTTCTGCTGCTGCTGTTGTTGTTGTTGCTTCTCTTTCATGGCAGCAGCTTGCACAGCTGTTAGAGCTATGGTGGTAACAATATCCGCCACTGTGCAACCTCGGCTCAAATCATTTACTGGCTTTCGCAAACCTTGGAGTAACGGCCCCATGGCCACTGCACCTGTGGACTGTGGCACCCCGCCAACATACATACATACATATGTACATGCACACCTATCAATCCACCTTTGAAGATGCTTGTGAATAGGAAATTATATGTGAACTTGTTCAACAGCTTGATGGCCAGTGAGGAAGGAGACTGATGTTGCTAATTATGTCAGGTCCATGTTGGCCAAAGCATATAGTGTTCAGAAAAGTCTAGGGTTGAGGGTTTTAGGGTTTACCCTAAACCCTGAAGAACACTGAGTTGCCACTTTCTTCAAGGTGAAGCAATAAAGACAAACTGAAGCTTTGTGCCAAAATCAGAGCAACTCATTGAAGTAAGTGTATTGTGGGTATAGGGTGTAGGGTTACCTGCTGGACTGCCTTGTAGGTATTGTTGCCAGTGTTGAGGTCTGGGAAAATCAGGACAGTCGCCTGCATCAACAATTAAGTATAGTTATTACTCAAATCACTCACTGGGTCAAAAACCAATCTAACCGAAAAAGAGAGATGGTGCAAAAGAGTCTAAGACAAGGATTCCTGCTTGAAACTCAGCTCAGTTTTTCATTTAGTGCACTTTGGCCCACATGAAGAATTCCATGAAGAAGAAAAGCACTACCTTTCCAGCCACTGGATTGTCTGCTCCTTTCATCTTTGTCTTGGCAATGGCAGGATCTACAGCTGCATCATACTGCCCCCCCCACCCCATTGAATTAGTCCCACAATAAACAACAGCAAATTGAGTATAGCTAGCTGCAGGAAGAAACAACAGTTCATTCTTTTACCATGACATCTTGCATGGAGCAGATAGTGGTTGATATCAAATTTGACTTTGTCCCATCACATCTAAGATTCTCTTGGATACCTAGTTTTTTTTAGGAATTTTGAAGGTATGAACCAGTTCAAGGAATACCTGAAGAGGACCCTCAATTTGCAGGTCGGGACGCTTTTTCTTGGCAATTGCTGTTGCATCTATCACCTTCTGGATTAGTGGACCTGAAATGAAACAAAACATCCCCGCTTGTTTCATCAGCTCCCCAGCACCCCGCAGTGGTTTGGAGGTCAATGTCCAACAGTAACCGACAGACTGAGTTTCTGTCACAAGGCTGCTGAGTAGTAATGGGAAGAGTCAGCACGGGTTCAGACAGGTGGCTCCACCCACCAGTATTGGAGTCGCCAGTCGCATAGGAGAGCATTGCAACGCGTGGAGTTATGCCAAAGGCTGCAGCAGTGTCTGCAGAAGCCACGGCAATTGCTGCTAATTCTTCACTTGAGGGGTTGGAATTAATGGCACAGTCTCCATAAACAAGCACCTTGCCAGGCAAGCACATGAAGAAAACACTTGATACCACTGGTAGACCAGGCTGTGTCTGTTTCACCACACAATCAGGTTCTTCACAATATCAGAATCTTATCAGAATCAGTTTACAGCCCAGCTCTCTGTCATTCCACAGGGTTTAGGGTTTAGGTCAATAATGCAGGCCATGTAATCCCCCACAAAGTGGATCCTCAAATGGCTTTTTCTACATCATCTTCATCATGAGTAGCAGTGACTTGCTGACAAGCTGCCATGACTACCCAGTGACTTCATCAGCTCCTGACAGTGGGTGTAGATAAGTATATCATAATCTGCCCAAAATCTCAGGCAATCCATTGTACAGAATCTGCATCCTGAGATTCAGTAGGATTTTCTGGAAGCAAACAGGAAGACACAATCATGATGTTGGCTAGCAATCAAGTGAGATAACAGACAAAAGACTAAACTGTAAACCCAGAACAGTTTTGATTGCTTACCTTGATAATCTGCAGAGCAGGACGAACAGTATTGGATGTTGTATGAATAGCACCAGAAACCATGCCATCAGCATCACCAGCAGCAACCATGACTGTCCCAAAGTAGTTCACATCTTCCAACAGTATTTCACGTGCTTTCTCTAGTGTCATTCCCTGTAGACACAGTGCGTGATCCACATTCTAGGTCATGTGCAGCATTTGTCTGTTTAGCATTTCAGTAAGTTGGGCGGCATCCTTATTGTATAAACCCATGAAGCAGCAGCAGCTTACCTTGTGCTTACGTGCTTCATAGAAACTGTGGGCATATTTTTCCAGATCTGGTGACTGTTCAGGATTGACTATGCGTGCAGCACTAATGTCCACATGAAACTGCTTAGCCATTGTCTCTATCTTTTGCTTGTTACCCAGCAGAATGAGGTTGCAGAGACCCCGACGTATGATTGCACCTGCGGCCTGTAGAGTCCTTGGTTCATCTCCCTGAAAATGAAACAACCAGAATAACTGAGTCCCTAGTCCCTAACCTATCTATCCTCATTTAGCTGCAAACAAGCTTGTGGGGAGTAAGTTTCATTTATTTTAGTTTGCCTGTGTAACAAAGGATTGAGATTCTCGTGCAAAATTGGCGTCTTTGAGATGAGTCCAGAACAAACCTCAGGAAGCACAATTGTTTGAGGTTGCTGCTTGGCCCTTGAAAATAGGTTATACTGAAACAACTTGGAGTTCATCCGCACTGGCCGCTCCTGTAGATAGATACAATAGTAGCTTCTAGTCATCTTCTTGGCAATCCATATGATCTATACAGTCATGAAATTTTGGAAGAGATGACGATGAACAGGTAGGTGAGGTGTGTGCCTGCCTCCTGTACGTGACTTTCACCTACAGGATTTCTACACCTACTAAGCTTGAAATTTCTATTTACCTGGAGAATGGCACGCTTGATCATGTTTATGTCAATGTGGTCATCAAACAACATCTGCAGCCACACCCAAAACCAAATAGAAGCAAGGTCCTTTGTATCAACTCATAGACAACTCCTGAATATAACTAAACAGATTTACATAATTTACCCCTCCAGGAATATGAAGGAACAGGACTGTACTTGTGCCCTCTCAATTTTGCGTGGGGCTTTTGCAGTGATATAGCCCTCGACATTCGCCAATGCTGCAGCAGTTTCAAATGTTGGAAGAGGACTTGACAGGATAGGCAATGTTCCCTTTGAAGCTCCACCCTGTGGTTGACAATCTTAGGAATATCAGTACTCGTTTGTGGTCAATGATCTCAACAGTTTTGCTCACACATGGGGCACCCCATGCATACCTATGCACATGCTTTGTGAACCTGTCATGTTTGTGTCTCCTATCACCTTCATTCATCAGACAATGTTCTAGACATCATCTGTCTGTTTCTTCTAACATCAAAAGCTCCACTACCACCCACAGTCTAATTGGATGATGACACATGTATGTCCAATATATTACTCTGGAACAAAATCAGTGTAGTTTTATTGAATGTGGTGGAGATGAGGTTTCTTAGAACCTTCACAAGTGCATCGACCTCCTTGGGTGGAGGCCGCCCTCCGGTTAACACCACAGCTGCTAAACTTGAAGGAGACTTGGATTCGTGTAGCTGAATTAGACCCAACAAAATGTCGACTCGAGATGCAGACGTAATAACTACAGAGCCCTTGGTTGGGTCAGTGTGCAGAGGCAGGAAGTTTAGCAACTCAGACAACTGCAATGTACCCACAACATACTGGGCAACCTCTGTCGAAAGAGCAATCCCTTCATCCTCCACTTCATACAACATTGTTGCTTTTAGTGCCTTCAAGACATCTTGAACCTGGCAAACACAAATGCATGATCAGCTGGCTTCTGAGTGGTCATCATGCTCACCACCTGTTGCATACACTTCATGTCCAATTCTGTTTAGAAAGCACCACCATAAAAGCTTGCAGAAACAAAATTGCCAAAAAACACAAATCTTTGGAGGAAAAAAAAAGAGAGTAGAGTTAAAAACAACCCACCTGAACAGATTGCAAGACTGAATCCTCAGGCATTGCACCTACATATGGTATATTCAATTCAGAGAAAAGCTTGCGAACCATCTCATCTTTGCGAGTACAACTCGGTATACGATGGACGATGACCCCAACCACATCAACATTCTCTCGCTTGAAGACAAGATCGCTGAGCCTCACATTGTTCACCACTTCTTTCTCCCACTCCCAATCATCCCAATTTTTCATCTTGTCTGACTTGACTGACGCAATGCCTGCAATGATGAATCAATCACCACCACCTCAATGAATGAATCAATTGATCATCACTCAGTTGTATAAAAATAAGTTCTGTGCAAAAATGAAGAAAGCAGCTGTAGATTATTTCAGGTATGTGAAATTGGGGTCAAAAATTGGCATTAAAAAAAAAAACTATGTTAGGGTACCTGCATCTGTGACAAGTAAAGCGGATGCACCCAGTGTTTGTGCAATCTTGGCATTGAGCAGGACAGTGTCATCACCCACTCCCTTCAAGCTTGTTCCTTCTATCACCACAAAGTCGTGGTTTGCCTTGCAAGTTTCGTATGCTGTGTTGGTTTGTTTGTTTGTTCGTTTGTAGCAACACCACCACCACCACCACCATGTTTGTTTGTTGCAAGAGCACCAGCACCACCAGTGCAACCAAGTTATTACTCCAGTGAACCCTCTGAACCTTCAAACCTCAACTCTCAAAGAAGAGTTCTTTGCAAAGAAACTCAATTGGGTTAGTATCAGTTCTCTGCAAAAAAGAAACCCAATTGGGTTAATCTCAGTTCTTTGCAAAATAGAAACCCAATTGGGTTGGTGTCAGTTCTTTGCAAAGGAAAAACCCAATTGGGTTGGTGTCAGTCGTTCACAAAGAAACACAATGAAACCCAATTGGGTTGGTGTCAGTTGTTCACAAAGAAACTCAATGAAACCCAATTGAGTTGGTGTCAATTTGTTTGCAAAGAAAGAAACCAAATTGGGTTGGTGTCAGTTGTTTGCAAAGAAACTCAATGAAACCCAATTGGGTTGGTGTCAGTTCTTCGCAAAAAAGAAACCCCAATTGGGTTATTGCTGCAATTTACCATAGAGTAGTACAACATTCATCTCCAACAAAAGAAGAGTGAGTAGAGAGAGAGAGAGAGAGAGAGAGAGAGAGAGAGAGAGAGAGAAGATGGATATCGGTCTGTCTGTCTGTCTCACCTTTGAGAATTTCTTCCAGCAGATCATCGATTCTGTCATGAGTGACAAGCTCATAAGCATGTTCCTGAGTCATAGCTTGCATGTTCTGCAAATCATCTCTCAGCTTGAACACTTGCTTCATCAGCTTGGACCTGTGTCCACCGATGGTGGTTTGATCGATGGGTCTGAAGTAGCCAACTCCAGGTTGAAACCTCTCCAAGGCGTGCAACAAGCCGATCGTCACTGCAGCTGAATCTCGCCCTACTCCACCGATGGTATGATGCACATACAAGCCACTGGAATGCGCATGTCTTGTCGACGACCACGAGAAGCTTCTCGCGTCTTCTCTTCCTCCTCCTGGTAGTGACCATGCCTTCCAGTGCTCCCGTGTGCCTGTGATGAACTCCTCACGAAACACTCTTCTCGCTTTCTTTCCCAGAATCCTCAGCATGTTGTTGCTCGCTCCTCTTGTGTTTCTTCTTCTTCTTCTTCTTCTTCTTCTCACAGCCTGCCTACCTGCCTGCTTCCTCAACGCCGTTCGCACTTCCTCAACTGAAAACCTCGCTGCTGTGAAGCTCAAATCCTTCAAGGTTTGAATTTTTTTGGGTCGCAAGCTTCACAGACCCAAATTCCGAGGCGTAGATTGAGCTGCGAAAATCCCAAAGCAAACGCTCGCTGGCGGCAATGCATGCATTCATCCTCGAACAAAGGCGGAAAAGGAGAAAGCGTGCACGGCGTCACGACAGGGGGATGAGGGAGGGAGGGGGTGCCGACCGATGGACGGAAACAAAAATCCGTTGGACGTTGATGCATGTCTGTTGGACGCGTCCGCTTCTCAAGCATTTTCGACGATCAACGACCGTTGGACGGTAGAAAACAATTCTCCCGCGGATGATCCTCGCTCGCTTTGTTGACTCAGAAAGTCTCGATCTCCCCGTTGCTGCCGCTGCTGCTGCTTTGCTGCATCATCATCGCAAGATTCTTCTATCCATTAGCTCGCCGATAGTATTTACTTAGTAGCAGAGAATGCACAATAGTCGAGGAGGAAGAGGAGTGCGCGAGAGAGCGGGTATCGCATCTGGAGAACTGTAGAATGGAGAACGGTTTTCCGACAAAGGAGAGGAAGTGAGAAGAGCAACAAAGAAGAAATTCTCTGCGAAAGATGCATAACAACAGGAGCTTATCAACTCCTCAGTAATGGGAAGAAGAAGAAGAGGAAGAGGAACAAGGCAGAGAAGGCAAAGCTCTTCTAAGAATGTCGTAGTAGTAGAGAACTGCAACAATAGTAGCGAAGAGGAGGTTGAAGAGGAGGAAGAAGAAGAAGAAGAAGAAGAAGAAGAAGGGAGGACTACTCGAGGCAACTGCTTTGGTTTACCAGAAGCTCCGATCTTCTATCCCACAGAAGAGGAATTCCTTGATCCCTTGCGCTTTATAGCGAAGATTCGACAGCAAGTAGAAGAGCTTTACGGCATCTGTCGCATCGTCCCTCCACAGTCATGGCGTCCTCCGTTTGCTCTAGATTCATCTTCCTTCACCTTCCCCACCAAAATACAAGCCATTCACCAACTCCAGGAACGCCCTGCAGCTTGCGACGCAGACACTTTCAGGCTCGAGTACCGCAGATATCTGAAGGGACAAAAAAGAGGAGGCAGAACAACAGTCGAGGAGGAGGAGGAAGAAGAAGACCACAATTGGCCTCAGTTTGAAGGTGAGGATCTGGATCTGTGTAAGCTTTTCAATGCTGTGAAACGGCATGGTGGATACCTCAAGGTTAGGGATGAGAACAGATGGGGGGAGGTTTTTCGCATGTTGAAATCCGAAGAAGATTCTCCTCCTGCTGTCCCTTCCAGCTCTGCTGTGCTTGCACATCTCTGTGAGCTTTACAAGTCTCATCTCTACAGCTATGAAGTATATCAAGCCAATGTGAGATCTGGTAAGCTTGTGTCGTTGCGGAACCCTAAAACAAGAAGGCAGCAGCAGAAGGAAATCCGTGAGGTCAATTGCAAAGGGGAGCAAGCAGATAGGAAGAGACACACACAGGTAGAATTGGGTGTCAGCCGGAAGAGGCAGAGGAGAAGGAGCAATTTGGGGAGGTCTTCTTCTTCTGAGGATGCTGCAGATAGTAAGAAGCATGTTGGTGGCAGTGGTGAGGATAATTCTTCAGATCTCAAGCATGTTGGCAGTGGCGGCAAGGATTCATCAGATCTACATATCAAGCCTGTCATTGGATCAGAGGAGCATAATAGAGCGGTGGATCAGATTTGTAAGCAATGCCATAGTGGAGTGCATGAGAAATTGATGCTTTTGTGTGCCCGATGTAACCGTGGATGGCATCTCTATTGTCTATCCCCTCCCCTATCAACAGCACCCCATGGGAACTGGTACTGCTTGGACTGTGTGGCATCTTCAGATGACTGCTTCGGGTTTGTCCCAGGGGAGGAGTATTCATACCTTGCCTTTGAAAAGATGGCAGAGCGGTTCAAGCATAAGTGGTTTGGATCTCGTTGTGCAGAGTTTGCAGATGTGGAGAAAGAGTTGTGGCAGATTGTGGAACGAGCTACAGCTCCTGTGGAAGTGCTGTATGGAAGTGACATAGATACAGGAGTTTATGGCAGTGGCTTCCCTCGGGAGTCTGATGCTGTGCGCAATGGCTGTGATGTGGACGAGTGGGCAGCTTACACTAACAACCCATGGAATCTCAACAACTTCCCAAAGCTCAGGGGTTCCATGTTACGCATGGTGCAAGACAATATCCCTGGGGTGATAGTTCCATGGCTGTATGTCGGCATGCTTTTCTCCTCTTTCTGCTGGCACTATGAGGATCATTGCTTCTACTCTGTCAACTATTTGCACCAGTATGGAAAGTCATCCTTTCTCCTAATCCAACTTTGCTCCATTCTCAATCTGTCAACCACCTTTGTATTATCACACATACTCTTATCTGAGACATTGTTTTCTGATACTGTATCTTGCCACCCATCACACACACATATATATACACATGATGTTGTAACACCACCTCTTGTCGACCTTGTCAAAATAGTAAACAAATTAATTAACAAAGGAATGTCATCAAAGCCCATTGAAAGCTCATGGCAATGAGACTGACCATAAGAGAAATGAGGGAACCCCTGAACATCCTACACATGCTGAGATTGGAGGAGCTATTTCATAGCTCTCTAACAAGTTAACAAATTGCATGAAGATGGTCTTTGGGAGCAAAAACTATGGTTATTTCTGTTATTGCAAACAGGTGATATTGTTATTTTGTGTGTGGCGTGCATGATGTGGGGTACAGTGGAGCAGCAAAGACATGGTACAGTGTTCCTGGCAGTGCAGCTAGTGATTTTGAGAAAGTAAGCATCTGTTAGTGGGTTTTGAAAAAGGGATGTTACTATGTTAGAAAAAACACTCTTGAATTTCTTGCTAGTACAATTTCTTGCCAGAGTGTTGTTTTGACACCTGCTTGTTGTATCACAGTCACTTTTGATCAATTTGGCCATTCCCTGGGTCAATGCAGTTGACTCATCATACTAACACGAGTCAACTGAAGACATTGGTGTTTGGAAAGTTCACTGTTGTCATCAAAGCTGGGTGCTTTCAGGTTTATCTGAAACACCTAATGTTGGTGGTGGTATGTGTTCACCAGGTCATGCAGAAGGCTTTTCCAGACCTATTTGAGGCACAGCCAGACTTGCTATTTCAATTGGTGACAATGCTCAACCCTGAAGTAGTACGAGACAGTGGTGTGCCTGTTTGCACCACAGTTCAGGTGCGTGTATACTTCATTCCCCTCTTTCTTTGTCAGTGATCACCTCTTGTTGTGGTGTGGATGACACCTGGAGGTGTGTTGTTTTTTCTGCCAGATCAGAATCATTTGGACTCCCCCCCCTTCCAAATCACATGGACTTGAGTATATTTGCCTGCAGCGTTTTGGATTGCACAAGGTCTTTGTGCTTCTGGTTTTTTTGGAAACTACACATTTTCATGCTCTGCTGCTCTTGGGTTGTTGTTACCTTGCTTCTGGAAATGCAAGAGAAACTAAGGATGCTGGTTTTTGTGTAATCGGTTTGCCTAAGTTTTGAACAGATGATTACCAAAACACTTATCTTTGGGAGCTCAGTGGGGAGTCATGGCAGCTAGTCACTGCCATTCTTCACGCATGATGAAGGTGATGGTCTGATACTTAGTGAAAAACACTCACAAGGTATAGACCATGGTCATTTTGTTTGTTTTGGTTTGACCATAACTAACGCTGTACAATTTGCTTTGAGCCATGAAGTTGATGATTGTCTGGGCCTTGTTTCATTCAGGAGCCTGGCCATTTTGTGATCACCTTCCCAAGGTCATACCATGGGGGCTTCAATCATGGTAAGTACAGGATGTGTGTGTGGATCTGTGGAAGCTACCATAAGCTACTTCACTTTGAGAAAGTTGTCTATCAGGAGAATGCCCATGCATTCTTAGTATGGGCAGCTGAATGGACTTAGTTTTCACGTCAGGTTGGCTGTGACTCTTGGAAGGAAGGTGCAGACCTTATTGTCATTGCAGGAGCTACTGCTTGATACCTAGGCACTCTCTGTTGATGAGTGTGCTGACATTTTAACTGGATGGGGTAGATTGTTCACAGAGTTGGGTGGGATTTGCTTGCAGGGTTCAACTGTGCAGAAGCTGTCAACTTTGCCCCAGCAGACTGGCTGCCCATGGGTGGCTGGGCAGTGGAGCGTTACCGTTTTTACCATAAGGCAGCTGTGCTTTCACATGATGAGTTGCTGTGCATTGTAGCCAAGGTTTGCAAGTCAACCACCTTGCTCTGTTGAAATGGCACTTTTTCACTCCTGAGCCTGGGTTGTAATAACTTTTCTGCACATGACCTGCCTGTGTTCTCAACCACTCATGCAAATGTTGCACCCACCCCTATTGCACCCTAAACCCTAAACCTGACCAGAGCTAACATATGACATGTAAGGATAGGGCCCAGGATTTTGTTATAATCATATCTTAATTTGGTAGCAGAGTTGAAGGTATACTTCTGTTTTGATGAGTTGCATCTTTGTAATCTGCTGTGGCATTTTCCAGAATGAGGTCACTCCAGGAGCAGAATCATTTATTCAGCAAGAATTGAGGGGCATTGTAATGAAAGAGCATGCCCAGCGTGAGCAACTTTGGAGCAGTGGGGTTGTGAAGAGCACACGCATGGCCCCTCGTGCCTGCCAAGATTGTATCAGCATGGAAGAGGTAAACTCCAAAGGCAAATGGGTTTTCACATCTTTCTAGCTGGTTTAGATCACATGGCTGTCATATGTATATACACCACTTCCCCTATCCTCAACCACCTTCGAAAGGGGCTGCAAGTACAGGAGAATGGTCTGCTTTTAGACACTTCTGGTAGTTGAGGCTCCTGTCACAATGCCGGTAGGCCAAGTGGAGGGGCCAAAATTCCTGGAAGCAGACCCTTCACCTGCATAAAGAAACCAATGAGATGTTTGAGAAATTTATCTAAACAGTATGCTTATGAAATTGATAAGGTCTTGTTGACCGTTGACCAGGATCCTCTGCAGGTCATAAGATCCTGTGATTGGTTATGTCTCCAAATTGACCTAAACTAACGCAGTGAATATCTTGCTGGCTCTTTATGCTCATAGAAAGTGCTAATTGGCTTGTTCACCAGTAGTCATGTACATTGTTGTGTATTGAGCTGACTAAATGGTCCCTTTCTTGTGTGGCAGGACCCAGAGTGCATCATATGTCAGTATTACCTGCATCTGTCTGCAGTTGTGTGTGGATGTTGTCCTGCTAGGGCTGTGTGCCTACAGGTATATAGCTGTACAACTGCCATGGTAGCTTACTAGACCACAAGCAAAAAGCTAACGTGGTTTTTTTTAGGTTTCAAATCATAGAGGTGTGATGGTAGACATGGGTGGCCACCTCATATTAACTTTTGGGTTTTCACCAGCTTTTGAAATGGTTCAGTAACATATTATTTGGTAAAGTATGGGAGACCTGTCAGAAGAATCAGTGAATTACTAAGGAAAATCTTCACTGCAGCATGCGAAACAACTGTGTGAGTGCCCAACAGATCAGCAGCGCCTATTGTATCGGTATTCACTGGCTGAGCTCAACGACTTGCTTTCCAACAGAAAAACGAATCCAGAAGGAGATATCAAGGTTGGAGTTCTTATTGCAGAATATAGGCCTACTGAATGCACACTGCACTGTGGCACCCACTCCCTAAACCAGTCTGTGTGTAAAAGGTTTGGTCAGTTTTTTTCCCTTGGGACTATATGACCAGGGACTTCTGATAAAAGAGTTTTGCCTTTCTGATAGTTGTGATCCATTATCTTTACAGTCAGTGAGCTCTTATGTGCTGTCTTTAGCATCTTGGAGTGCTGCTGCCTTTGGGAAGGGGTTTTACTGGCAAGATGTGGTGTGTTGCTTTCCACTGATTTTCCTGTTATCCTTGTTGCAGATGAATGGAAGAAAGGTAGGCCTGTCTGAATTGGCCAAAGAGTGGCTTACAAAGGCACAGATTGAGTTGAAGCAAACTCCAACATTGGCAGCAGTCAAGGAGCTGCTCACAGAAGTTGAGCAGTTTTTGTGGGCAGGTCATGAGATGGACCCGGTATGCTCCTTCTCCTCAGCTGCTGTCAGTTTAGTTCACCATTACAATGATGGCATTGATTACTAAGAATAGAGACCTAAGATAGCAGTCTATGCAGGTGCGGGTGGTGGAGAGAACTTTGATTGCTGCTCATAACTGGGGTGAAGAAGTGGTGCAATGTTGGGCCACTGTCAGCAGCTGGCTGCAAGCTAAGGAAAGTAGTAGACCCATTAAAGTCTCATTCCTCAGGGTTCAACAGCTGATAACCATTGATCCTGTGCCATGTGCAGCAGAGCCACATCTAGCTTTCTTGAAGGTCAGTGGCCCATTTTCTGAAATATGTTGTGAGCTCATGTTTTTAGTTCCAGAGGCCAGCAACCCTTCAAAGATTCATGTTGCATCTGATGAATTGGTTAGTGAAGTGGATCCTGTTTTTCAGAGAATGGGTTGTCTGGAACAGGCTTTTTTTGGAACTGCACAGTGCATGCAACAGCAAATTGCCAAATTCATATCAACTCAGCCCCTTCCCCAGGTTCTTCAGGATCTTATTATTGCATATGGTTTTCTTTATGTCCAAAGTGAAAGTAAAAAATCTGTTGCCAGTGCAGAAGGATTAAGGAATGAAGAAGAAAAGCTGATGAGGCCATAGGTTGGAGTTCTGTTACCATGCTTTGGATGTCATCCTGCAGTATCTTGTCAGTTCAGATCACTGTCTATGTGACATTGCAAAACACTGATGCCAAGACATGGGTTGTGGTTCTTTCAGAGGGAGAATCTAGAGGCACTGTTAAAGGAGGCAAATCACTTTCCTGTGGAGTTTGCAGAGCTGCCAAGTCTACAGCGGCTAGTGTCTCTTGCAAAGGTGACTTCACTGTGCCTTTTGTATTCTTGTTTTTGCAGATTTTTTCACAGTTTTCTTCATTCTTTAGTGGTACTTTGATAGAGCTGTTCTTCTCAGAATGCATGAACTCAACAGGATCATATGTCCTAGTCGTACACAGTAAGGTTGTTGCCATGGTCATGTTGAGGAAAGAGTAACCTTGGACCTGATTCAAGATGCCCTTTTTGCTTTTGGTGCAGACCTGGTCAGAGCGTGTGAGGAAACTTTTACCACCAATCAAGGCACTGCGGAGTCACAGCCTTGTAAAACTTGACCAGTTGTTGGCCCTTCAGGCAGAGGTTTGTTATTGGATTTGTGCTCCCCTAATACTTGTGCAGTCAGAACCATACTTAAGGTTTGGGTCAGATGGTTTTGTTTTCTCTTTCTTTAGGGTGGTGTTTCCTCTTTTGGTACTTGCTGATTTGTTGCTAGTTTGTTGTCAGATCACAAAGATGCATAACCCTATTTTGGGTTTCATCTCTCAATTTTGTGCAGGTTGACTTAAATCATAAGTATTGAGAAATCCTCAGTAATTATGAAGAAATTTTTTCTTCTTTGTGCTAGGTTATGTTCTCTTGAGAGAATCACCATCCAAATGTATTGACACTTTTACAGGAGCTACAAACAAACCTTCTAAGTCCCTCACATTTACCCTAGGGGAATCCAGGCAATGAGAGAGAGTGTATATGCATTCAACAGCTTAGTTGCAAGGACTGTCCATGTTCCAGGAAATGCCAAGCCCAAGCTTTGGACACCTAATCTGGAAGCCAAACTGGCTAAGATTGTTATGTGGAGACATCTGAAGTTAGATTGACTGCCCTGTCAGGGCAGAGCTCATGAAGGATACTTGCAGGGTCCTTGAAGTGCTGTTGTGTTTGCTAGCCTGCCACAGAGCTTCCTAACCTAGGATATGCGAAGAAGTTCAACAGGAAATGTTGATTGGAATGCAGGGGTTGTCTTTGCCATTGAAGATGGAGGATAAACAAATGCTGGATCTTGTGATCAAGAAAACGCTAACCTTGAAAGGTCGTGTTGCTGTGATGCTTGGTTCAGTGGCACCCCTCCAGGTACTCTTTGGTTTTTATTTGTCTACTTGGGTCTTCTTCATGTTTTAACATGTGTAACAAATTTACAGTAGGTGGAATGCCCAAAATGGTCTTTTCTAGGGTTTAGGGCAAGGTTAGGGTTCTAAGTCAAATATATACTTTTCCAGTTCATATGGGCTGTGGATGTGCAGGGTTTCAGAAATATTGTAGTCATAAAATACTATGGTAGACTAGCAAGATTCCTCTCTTGAAACATGAATTTCAGTTCAGGGTTTAGGGTTTAGGGTTGGACTAATTAGAGATAGTGAAGAATTTAGCAGCTGTCTCTCTAGGCAGTTCTGAGCTGTTGTTTCAATGGCAGCAGGAGCTGGAGGCAGTTGTTGAGGAGGTCCATGGGTTGCCAGTTCAGGTGCCTGGACTACATGACTTGGAGCAGCGTTTGGCACATGCACATGCCTGGCTTGTGCGAGCACGGACAACATTAGCAAATATAAGAAGTTCCAGTGACTTTGGAGCCTCCATTACTCTCTTGACTGATTTGCTTTCAGCCACATCAACCATACATGTTCAAAGTATAAATTGGCACACCCTAGACAGTCTAGCATGATTGATTTACATGTTGTGTCTAAGGGTTTAGGGTTTAGGGTTTACTGACTTGCATTGTCTCGATGATCTCAAAGTATTTGTCTTTATCATGCTATCAGTATGATGATGTGCACTACTCAACTGCCATTTCTTGACACTCTCTTGTTTGTACAAGTCATTTACTCAATGGATATTTGCATCAATTGTGTGTTTTCAGTGGACGAAGTGAATACCACCCAGGTCATGCTGAGGAATATCCAGTGGATGGATTTAGCATCCAAGGTACTAACTAGTTCCCGACTGTCTGAGCTATATTGCTCCTTTGGTGAAACAGCAAGGATTATTAAAATCATTCTGTTTTGGTTTCTTGAAATGTTTTGGTCCCCTGCATGATACATTTTGTTCTTATGGAATGCAGACTATTGCAGCACGTCCATCAACAAAAGTAATTCAGTACCTTTTGAATGAAGCAACAAGGTTTGTGGCTTGTGATTCTCTGCCAGTTGATCAATGGATGAGGATAAAAAAAAAAGTTTCATTTTTATAGTGCAACTTTGTAATTTAGTGCGCAGATGGAATGCACATTAGCTCCAATGAGTTCTTGCTTTCCCATCTTTGTCCCAGAAAGATCAGGTCCTTCCATGTCCAGGTATGTTTCTTCCAAATGGTTCAAAGGCAAGCTTATGAATAAATTGATGTCACTTGTCTGTTTTTTCAGACTACAGATTGGAGAAGAAAAACTTGTCCTCCATATACGCGAATTGGCAGAGGCTGCCCTTTGCTGGGAATCAAAGGCAGAGCAGGCTCTCAAGCATGGGGAATCCTTTGACAACTGTGTCAAGCTAATCAGGTTGTCAAGACACTCTGTCAGTCCATTGTTAATGATATGAAGTATTGTTAAGCCCAGGTTTAGGGTTTAGGGTTTAGCATCAAGCCATTTCTAGTAGCCTGGCTAGTGGTCATGGGTACAAGACCAGGAAGTGCATCCTAGATTTTCCCATGCTTGTTGACTCAATTATGATGACCAACAACCTGTGGTCTTCAGAACTTTCCCAGGGGAGTCTTACATGTGGGTTGGCAGTGTTGCAAGCAACATAAATGCAAGGTTGGAGGGTTTGAGTGCTCTCGAATCCATGGTTGCACAAGCAAACTCCTTTCGAGAACGAGCCTTCCCTTTTGTACGTAAGAGATTGAATGCTCCAGGGGTGGATGCTGACAGCCATTTGCAACTATCCACTCTTCAGGTGTGTCATTCAGCTCTACTTAGATAGTCTTGTTGAACAACCCTCCATGTCTTCTGGTTGGCATCCTTGTTTCTGTACAAGGAAACCCATGAAGGCATAGCTTGTTGAACTCTCCAGTTGACTACCACAGTCTGTCTTTTGTCTGAAGTCAACTGCATCCAGTTCAGAAAGGGGCAAAAAGTCAGTCATTATCTGCTATAGCTTGCTAACTCTTAGATATCTACATACTCTTTTTTTTGTAGGCTTTGGTTGATGAGTCAAAGGAGCTGAAAGTAAGGCTGGAAGAGGTTAGCCTGCTGCATACATACAGTTCACATGCAGAGGCCTGGGCCAGGAATGCCTCCACATTGAAAGCATCTGCTGTGAAAGCTTTGTTCATGGTTGAAGAGGGAGATGAGCCTTCTGGCTATGACTTCTCCAAGTCCACAATAGTGTTGGAGAAACTGTTGTGGAATTTACAGGAGGCTGTAAAGGACGGACTGACACTAGGGCTTGACTTGCCTGTCATTGAAGAGCTTGTTACCCTTTGTGATGACTTCACGTGGAGCATCCGGGCCTCACACTCACTCCATACTCAATCCCCATTGGAGGTGGTTTTTTCAATCTTAAGCCTGCTGTGTATGGAAGAGAAGTTCCCATTAGTGTCTTATGAGGAGTAGCATCAGCAAATGCCTAGAGGTGATTCTGTCGCTGGTTTGTTGCAGGCTTGGTCATAGCTAAGAGTTACTGTTGTGGGTGTTTTCTATTTGGGCAGGAAATGGAATCACTCTTGAACGAGAGGAGTTCTTTATCAGAAACAAGACAAGGTGCTCTTTTGCAAAGAACAGTACTGAGAGCACGATCCTGGCTACAGAAGGTTGCTGCCATTGTACCTTCTTATGGGTATTCTTCCACTTGCAGTGAGGGCCAACTTGAGCAACTTCTGGATGAAGCACAGGTAATGATACAAACTACGACATGCCATAGCCCTGATTTAATTTGTTCCTGTGAACAAGAAAAAGTGTATCAGAGAACTGAAGAAGTAATCACTGGTGAAGGTGTGCTTACAATAGTCGTCAAATGCATGCTGCAGAACTTACCAGTCTTCCTGGATAATGATGTGAGCCAAATTAACCAACTACTTGCTGTGCACAGGTAATTTTGCCACACTCAATCCTTTCCTTTTTTTCTATTTTTTTTGAGTGCCAGAACTGACATATGGGGTTTTGCCTTCAAAGTCTTATTTTGCAGTTGCCTCTGCAATCTTATAGATACCTTTTTTCATGTTGATATCTGCAAATCAGTTTACATATCTGAAATCTGGAAGTTGTCTCTGAAATGAAGGAATTGATTTCAATCTGGTTTGAAGCACTCTGAAGTGCCTTGTGAGAGACAATTGCACCTGAGAGCTTAAATACTGCACCGCATCACATGCTCATTGTCAGTGCTGCAATATTTCATGCTGCAGAACTTGGAAAAAGCAGGTGTGCCAGGCACTTTCTTGTAATGAAAACTACTTGACAAAAGCAGAACTCCTTCATCTTCAGGTATGACTTGGAATCCATTTGCCAATACTGTTAGTGCTGACATGCAGTCCAAGTGTTTGCTGAGATGCACATTACAGTCATGTGGATTTGTTACTGTCATTGCATTTTCCACATACTGGCTTTGTGGGTCTAAGGAGTGTTGAACAAGTACAGTAGTACAACTTGTTGCAAATCAAGAGCATAAAACAGGTAAAAGTGTATCTCCTCTCTGTTACTTTCTCATGTTTACTATTTGAGACCAGATCTCACAGGGGACTGAACTGCTTGCTCTCTGTGCAATGTGTAGGAGGAGGGAAGGGCCAGTCAGATCAAAAGTGACTTGCAACAGCATCTTTCTGTGGTCTTGGCTTCTGCAGATGCATGGTTATCAACTTGCCACAAGGCCATTTCTTCACAATCAAACCAATCCTCTATGACTCTCAAGGAGCTTCTTTTTCATGTAAGCCCATCATACCAATAGTTGCAGACAGGCAAGGAGTTTACATGAATAATAACTCTAATGAATCTTCTCGTGCAATAAAGTTTGGCCATTTCTTCATCATACCACTATCTGCATTATCCTGCTGTACAACTGTGTAGCTACATAGGCTGATGTCAGAACTTTACCCAATGGGGGTGACTGGCAGATGGTCCAGTCTGTGGAAAGAGCTCATCAGAGAGTGGAAGGGGAGGAGGTGGGATGTATCTGCAGGGGAACTTTTCCCCAAGCAGATTCAAGCATGTTGCATTGTGGTTCCTGTGAGGAATGGTATGCTGTTGTTGCACTTTCACCAACATTCTCTAAATCTATGTACCAGTTTGGATTCTCCTCTTAAGGCTTCTGTTTGAATGGTGGATCCTAAAACCCTAAACCCTAAACCCTTGACATTTCTCTTTTGTTTTTTTGTTGTGGCAGGTACCATCCAAAGTGTTTTGGTCTGTCACAGTTGCAAACTAGAGGCCATAAGCAGGACATATGCCCATTTTGCACTGCATTGTCTACTGGAATCTTGGCCTTTGTTGATGATAATCCTCTCAAGGTATGATTCCTCTAGGCACCTCTATTCTTGTTGTGGCCAGATCTTGTGTTGTACAATTCCCAGATTGCATGTTGAATTTGGGTTTGCATTTGTATGGCACCTTCTCCCATAGGTTTCGAGTTAGCATTAGTTGTTTTCAAATTCTAAGCTGTAGTCACAGAAGCACAATCCATCGATTTTGTTTAAATGATGAAAACTTTAGTCAAAGGAGATGTTTTGAGCTGGTTTCCAGTGTTTGCAGATGCATGTCACACACAGACCATCCCTGTTGGTGATCATGGAGCTGTTCGAGTCTGCCAATTCTATTCATTGCAGGTTCGTTCAGATTGATCTCCGATCCAAATTTGCTATGACTGGTCATTCATTGCAATTATTCTCTTTTGATGCTAAACCCTAAACCCTTAAACCTTGGTGTTTTATCTTGACAGGCTGGAGGAACAGGAGATGTTGCAAGAGTTAATCACTGCTGTTCATGCCTGGGAGGTGCATGTGAGTGGCATTATAGAGCCTGCTATTGTTCTTCGTGACAACAGTACACCAGTTGATGTCTGCTCACTCCGGCGTGTCCTTAAGGTAAAGACAAACTTATACTGAACTGCTTTGTGTTTTATCAGATGATCTTCTTTGCATGTCATTTCATGGCACATTCCAACTGTAGTGCTTCAAGTGTGTTGTAAGTGGTGAAGGATCTTACAGTCTAAGCCCTAAACCCAACCCCTTCACAATTTCTATCAGTAACTTGCTCATGACTTAAAAAGATGTTTTTGATAGACTAGCTGCAAGCAGCGACTTTGATGTTGTCTGACTGACCATCCATATGGTGGAATGGGGCTCATGTGCAGGCCATTGGAACCCTGGAGGTGCAGCCTGAAGTAATTGATAGGGTCAAAGCTGCTGTAGCAACAAATGCATGGCGTACTCATGCAATAAACTTGCTGGAGAGGCCTGGCAAGCTGTCACTACGCTGTACAACCAAGCTTATTAGAGAGGTATGGTAGGTGGATTTGATGGCATGTAATTGCAAGCAGGGTTGTCCTGATCTGGCCACAAACCCTAAACCCCTAAACCCCTAAACCCCTAAACCCTTTAGTTTCCCAAATGGCCAGCAAATATTAACTATAGCTCATTCAGCTCTCTAGCCCTTTGACAAACTAGTTCTTTGATTAAAAAATTCTTATCTGAAGTTTCTCAGGAGGATGCTTCACTTATGGATCGGTTCAAAATTTGTTTCTAAACTTATCCTGATGGTGGCTGGCATTTGAGCAGGGACTAGCAATATCTGTGCATGAGGATGACTATGTTTTACAACATCTTAAATACTTGGAGTCATGTGGCTCCAACTGGATAACTCATGCAAAACAGGTCAATAAAATCCTTTCTTCAACAGAAACTCAGAATAGGCATATGGTTTTCTACAGTGCCCATACTAGTATTGAGTGTAGTCAAGAATGGAATCTATAGCTAGATGTGCATTGTACAGGGGTTCAAACTTCATTATTGATGCAAGTGGACTGAGTAGTTTTCATTATTAGCAGGTGATTGGAGATCAGGGAGGACAATCTGTTGAGAAGCTGCGCTCGTTGATTGTGGAGGGCAAGAAGCTACCAGTTTTGGTCGGCAAGGAGCTGAGTGTAAGTTGGTGCTAATTCTTGTTTTGCACTATTTTAGGAGGGGGTTGACATTGTGTGTGTATTTGGGCCATCATGCGATGTGCTTGTTTGTGGTTCAACAATGAAAATTCAGACAACCCATTTCAAAATGATTTTCTATACATGTGTAGATTTTGTCCAGCAGTTGAGTCGTGTCCCATTGTCTTTTGTGTACTTGGCAGGTTTTGAGAACACAAATAGGAAGCTATTGTGTCTGCCAAAAGCCATATGATGAACAACTTGCCATGATTGCTTGTGATCACTGTGGTGAGTGGTATCACTACAGCTGTCTCCAGCTGCCTGAGCCTGAGGAAGAAAGTGGTGATAGTGATTTGCCACATCAACAACACAAGAGTGAAGACTTCATTTGTCCTGGTTGTCAAGATGAACCCAGGCATGTGCAAACGCACCTGCATTGTGAGGAGGTTGATCCCCTTTTGTACAGACATTACTTTGAGTAAGCCAAAACCTCCTAGTGCCCCTTGTTTCTTGTGGAAATGGAAACTTTAGAATTTGCTATTAGAGTTTGGATCCAGAGTTAATGGAGGAGCAGCTTGCTTGCAAGACCTTTGAAAAAAAAAACCTGGTGGGAATGTCAAACAGGGAGAGCTCTTGTAAAGTGGAGATAGCAAAGACACCCAAAGTGTTGGAGGTTCCACGAGCAGGCTCAAGAGGGAAGAGAAGTAGTAGGGCCAAGATGAAGGCAATGTCACAGCATAAGTGGCAGTACAGCCATGTGCTGAAGGGCAGCAGTAGTGAAAGCCATGAGGCTGAGACAGACTCAAGTGGGCGACCCTGCAGACGAACCGCGGGTCGCGACAGTGGCTTTTACCTGCTGCTCATGCGCTCCTGTTAGGTTCACCTCTCAACTTTTTTGAATCAAAATTCTTTTGAAGGATATCAAATAAGTGGAAAAATGTTCTGTCAGATGTAGAAAACAGAGCCATAGTTTCACCATTTTCCAAATGTTCAATGTAAATGTGCTGCGGGACACTTCATGTAAATTGAATTGAGTCTAGGGTGGAGCTGGTGCTGGTTCACTGTCATGATAGTGGCAGTGACTTAGTCATCTTGGTTCTAACTGAATGTGTATCTCCAACTGCATAGTTTCAAAATTCTAAAGTACTGCCCACAAAGTGGCTTGTCATCCGCTCATACTGACTCATATGTTCAGGGTTTAAACGCTAAACCCTAAACCCATCATCAAATTGAGCCACCTGTGAAGCAGGAGTGGATGATAGGGTACTACAGCTGATCCAAGCTTTCCCATCAGATTTTTTCAGGTGGTGCTTGAACCTCAGTTTATCTCCCATGTGTGTATGATGACTAACACCAGCAAGTGATGGCCAACCTTGTCTGGCCTGTTATTGAAGTTTGTAGGTCATGGTCTATGCATCAACCCAGGACTGTTGAAAGCTGCTCCAGATCTGTGCATCATTATGTTATACTGCACTTGCTTTATTTATACCATGTAGATATATTTTTGCTTGAGACTCAACATGGGTTACAACTTATGACTTTTTATAACCAGTCAACTAGAATTCATAACAGTGTCTAATAGGCTGTAAATGTCTTAAGATTTTGTTGGTGTAAATGAATTTTTGCTGTCATCTACACTTGTGTGTAGATGACACATACAAATGAGGAAGTTTGACTTAAATGTGACCAAACTTTTGTAATGCGCCCTTTCATGGTGCAATAGTGAACCCTTTAATTAGAAACCCCCTAGAAGTTGGAAAAGGTCTTTCTATTGATAGTAAAATAAGCCTTGCAATTATGGTTTGTTAAAACTTGAGGCAAGAAAATGGCATCAAAATTCTCATGTTTGATTATTTATATAGAACATCTTTATTCTTTTGCTCCAAAACAAAACTATTTAGGTCAATCCAAAGGTTGAAAATGCAGATTTTTCTAGGTCTCAACAAAACTATGCAGGTCTATCAAAAAGTTGAAAATGGAGATTTAGTGGGTATTTGATGCTTAAAAGATATAACCAATTGAAGAGTGTTTGTAGAATTGACTACCATTTCAAGTTGCATGATGTTTACTTGAGTAATCTCAACCATAAGTTGTTTTCCACATGGGTAAATACTAAAACTAAGACAATGCTTGAATTTTTTTTTCAACTGCAATTTTTTTTGTCATGTATAGTTTGTTTTTTTCAGAAGGTACATAATGTGCCTACAAAGCTTGTACCAAAAACATCCGTGCATATATAGCTGAATATGCAATTTCTGTTTGGACAATGTGTTGTAGTGATTTTGATCTGTGTTTCTAATCATTTTAGATTCTCGTGTTTCTTTTCCACATAGTTGCTACTGTGATTTCCTTATTGGATGTTCAATGTTCGTGGCTCCTTTTCTTCTGTTATTAGATGAGGTAACGATACGAGAAATGTGTAACAAACTTGATTCTTACTAGTTTTGTTTTTTACTCTAGGTTTTGAGGAGAACCTCTGATTCTGGTTTTCATTGAAGTTGATAATCTGGTGGAATCTATGGTGAGGTTTAAAGCTCAATTATTCAAATTCCCAAATGTTTGGTTCCAATTTTGGCTCAATTTTTCAATAGAACTCAAAACTAGGTTGAACCTACAATAAACATTTGCCTGTAAAGATTATGCAAGTCAGGAATGCAACAAAGCTTTAGGTCTCAAGTTTCACGGTTCAACCAGAGGCTGACTGCATGCATGCAGCCTTTTTTTTTGGGTGCGAAATTTCACACTGTTGTGAAATTGTGGGGAAAAAATGTTGCAAATCCAATGATTTTTTGAAATAAAATAAGAATACGAAAAGTTCAAAAAAATTCAAAAAAGGTTGTAAAATTGCCAAATTTTTATACATATTTCAACTAGGTGGCAAAATGTATATAAGTATGCCTAAAATTTCTCCCTTCATATTTTTTTATAGCAAAAATTTGGTGAAGTTGGCTTATGGAGTTTTTGCCACCTTGGCTACATCACAAATTTGGAAAAAAGAAAAAGAAAAAGAAAATCAGTCCCATTATTTGATTTGATTCTAGTGATGGTTGTCTAAAACGTATTATAGATGATGAAACCCTAGCAAAGCTCCATTAAACAAAGCACCCAGCAAAGGGTGAAAGAAAGAACAAAGAACCTGAACCCAAGCCAGAAGAGCGAAATAGAATTCCATTTAAAAATTTTAGTTTTGATTTTATTGAATTTTCAAGGACGAAATTTCCGAGTAAGATTTGGTTCTTATAAGTTCTTACTTGACACCATCCTCTGAAGTCTTTGGTTATTGGATAGTTGTGGTATGTAAAGTCACCCTGTCTTTGGTCCCTAGTTTGAACCTCTAAATCCTTGTTCCATCCCCAATTTGATTTGAGTGTAGTCTAATTACACATTTTTTTTATAACTGAAAAATTATATTCTCATAGTGTATGATAAATTTGAAATCCAAAATCTATCCATATGATCTGTCCTAATTTTCATTTTCAATTTTTTTGATCTCATGTTTCAAGATCTTAACCAACATACACAAATTATGTCCATTTTTTTTCATTTTTCCCTTCTACGGGGATTATAACTTAAGTTTCTATGTACTCCAAAATCTCATGTTAGCTTGAAGTTTTAATTGGATTTTGAGTGTTTATTTATATAATTTTAGTCACTTAATTTTCATTGTTCAAGCTTCCTTAAACTTCTTCTTTTCTTCTTCTTCCTTTTCCCAATTAGGAATATGATTTATTTAATGCATTTTCACCCTAGCATCATAAGGCTATAATTGTTTTGGAAATGGTCGCTCTCTAACTAATGAATTAAAGGCAAGACTAAAGACCAGGGATACCATCCTTCCTAAAATTCTACCTCCTAAGGGCTTTGTTAATGACTAGCTTACTCAATTACCCATACAACAAGAGGGCCGCATAGTCATTTAATATTGGCTAGTGGCAAATTCAACCTCAATCACTTGTAAGGTAAGCTATCACTCCCGACCACTATTTGCTTGATGCTAGTAAAACCAAAATGCAAAATGTCATCGCAAAAGTGATAAACACTAAATGAGACACATTACATGCCATTTTCATTCATATGATGTGCTATTATGTGCTATTTTGCTCATGTAAGTCAAAACAATAGGGTTTAGGGTTAAGGGTCATTGTTAAGGAAGAAGCTTCTCTCCTCATTATCCAAAACAATCCTTCCTTCAAAACTACTAGACAAATTGTTCATTGTTTAGACATATCTAGGGACAAAGCTCCTAGTCTTCTAAACTCTCGGCATTGGTGCTAATACCATGTAATAAGAATAAATTTGGTGCCAAGCAAGCCCACCTTACAGGCCTACTTCATTTTTAATTCATTTTTTATGCAATGTAATGCCATACTACCACATTCACTGTGCTCTTGATATGTGCTAATGGATGGATGGATGATTTTTTTTCAGGTTTAGGGTTTGTAATCTGGACAGCCCCCATCCAGTACATCCATACTATCTAGCCGGCCGCTAGTTATATACCTTACCTTAAGATCAGTTTAAAAAATTTGTCATCAAATAATCCTCAAAATAGTGAACATTTTTTTTGTGAAAATATGAAGTTGACATGTTGAAATTCATGATATGCTACACTCTGAATAATTTCACTACTCGTATGACAATAATATTCATAGAAGAAAATGGAAAATAATAATAATTTCAAATTTTAAAAGTGAATTAATTTTTTGAAAAAAAAATTATTATTCACTTTTGGCAATTTGGAAACTGACCCTAGGTTACGATACTAGAACCCTCTTTGAATAACAAGGCCCCTCAGGGTGGTTGTAGGTTTTTGGAAAACTTTGGAATTCTTTGGTGTGAAAATTATAGATTTGTGTTGTTGCAAATTTTGCAATGAAATTCTCATGCAGGTTTTTATGTTTATTTATTGTATTGTGTTCTTAATTAAACATACTAATAAAAAGTAAATTCAGTTTGTACCCTAAGCTACTATAAACCCTAACGTAGGTTTATTATTGGCCTAGTCTACAGTTCTTGTGATGAGTTTTGGGATTATATATCTAGTCTTTCTTAACTTGTTTGCAGTGTGGTTTGAAGTCTTTTTGTTTACAAGAATACTTTTGTATTAAGCCTATAGCAAATGTGTTCTTTTCCAATGGGTTTGGGGAAATGTTTTTGGTGTTTTCATTGTGTTGTAACAATTGTGCAAGGAGTGTGATTGATATTAATTAGTTGGGGGTGCCTCACAAGTCTAACTTTTTTTTTTGCAATGAGTTATTTTGATTGGCCGATTGCAAAAAAAACTTGAAACTATGGAGGCTCCCCCAAAATAGAAGATTTTATTGAAAGATGGAGTGCCTCCCCCCTTTGCATGTATGTAGCATGGGGCCCCTTATCAACCTCATTCAAACTAGGTAAGTAAGTAGGTAGGTTAAGAATCCTTATAGTTTAGGGTTTAAGGTTTAGGGCTTCATTAGTTAGTGTGTATAGGCATGGTAGACCCTATAGTTTCATTGATGTCAAAGCGTCAATAGGTATCAGAGCAAGATTTTAATATCATGATCACTTGTATGGACTGTTATGAAACATCTTTGCCTTTTCATCTGATGATTCTCATTGCATTTATTTTGTCTCATCCAGTCTTTTCAATTGCACCTAGTTCATTCTCACATTTCACACCTTGTCTACCCATCAACCACAGGCTATTCCTTAATCATTTATACTTACACCAAGGGCCTATCCATCCCATAAACAACATCTATTGTTCCTTTTCCTAGTTGTGGTCGTTTATACGTAGCAAAAGCATGATTAACACATCATCAAACATGATGCACCCCATACAAATAATCATCAACTTCCAAAATGCTAATGGCTTCGACATTACTGTCTTCTCCTCCTTTAGCTTGGACACAAATTGCATCATTAGATATCATCAATGTTTTCCATCTTAGTTCACCATGCCCCCTGCTCATACCATCATATTCCTTCTTTTTTCTTGTCGAGGTTTAACATGTTTTGTGCATCCCTTTAGCTTGGTTGGTCGCCGATCCATTTGACATAACAACTTGGCATGCATTTTTGCACAATCATTCTTGGTGTTTGTCTTTTTTGCTATAAGGTGGTGAGAAAAGCCACCAAGAAATTCATGCCCATTGGTGTTAGTACATGGCAAGGGACTAAGAAACATTACAAGAAACATACGATTAAAACACAGGTGTTGGCTTTCCAAAGATTTTTAAAGATGGCACCGAATCCTATTCCACTTCCATTAACACGATTGCATTGCGCACAAGCACTTACACATGCAGGGGAATATGCTCGAACAGTGTGTGCATTGGCCCTTAGCACTTTTATGGCCCCATTAGTTAAGACCATTGCAACTCTTCATCATCTTCATCCATTGGTTGAGGTTGACCTCCCCCCTTTTGTTAATGATTTCATTTGAAAACGAATTTTATTTTGGATAAAAATGCATTTTTTAAACTTTGGCACGTTCACCATGTCTTTTATCTAATAATCCTTTGGGTATGGTGTATGAGTTTTTGTGAGATTGTTTTGTCCCTAATGACTTTGGTAGTGGTTTTGATCTTTTTTTTGAAATATGTGGGCACATTGTTCATGGTCATGTTCCTCCATGACTATTGACTTTGGATAAACAAGCTAGAAATGTTCAACCCATTGCGATTAAAGAAGTGATTTATCAAATGATCATTCGCACACTAGCTATTTAATTCAAGGATACATTTGCAAAGCATTTTAGTCCACATTAATTTGAGGTGGCAATGCCATCAAGTGTGAGATAATGGTTCATGGGGTTAAAGCTATGTTAGCTTTACATTCGGAGTGGGTGCTATTACATGTGGAAGTTCGAAACACATTTAATTGAATATTTTGAACAACCATTTTTCAAGAATTGTGATCTTGTATCAACACCTAGGATCAATTTTTCCCATTTATTCGTTAGTTTTATGCACACCCATTTCCACTATATTTCTTGGAGGCTTCTAAACATGGGGATTTCACATTCATTTTGTCTAAGTCTTGTACATGACATTGAGATCCTTTGGGAGGAGTGTTGTTTGCATTAGTTCATTTTCATGCTCTCCATCCTATTATAGCAACCCACCTTACTTGTGTTTTTCCATCATTGGCAAATGTTATGCACATAGTTAGTCTTGCATTAGATGTGGTACCTATTTTTTTGCAATTATAAAGTAAGTTTTTTGCATTAGGACTTTCAGTGTAACCAACAAAAATGTGTAGCCTGGTCTCCATAAGGGTTAAATGAATCTATATCACTTCCTCTAGGTTTTCTTACACCTGAGTTTTTTCTTTGTATTCTAGGTGTTATAGTAAGTTTTTTTCCATTTGTGGAATCCTTTGTATCAAAAGCACTCTAGAAAGACCTCAACACGATAATTAACCTTCCTATGCTTGCAAATCCTTAGGCAACTTTTGCGATGTTATCGTTTTGTTATGCCTAGTAGCCGAGCTACCTACAATGTACTATATTTCCATCACTAGGTATCTTGCAACATGACATTGAGTTTGATGTTCATACCATAACTATGTTGGAAAACCTATTAGGTTCAAGATCCTTTAGCACCATAATTTGCCTTTTAACTTGTTGTCATATCACTTTTCCTACTTTTCCAAGGGGTTGGACCTTCCCTCAATGGTCCAACTTGTTGGCCCCGCCTTCTTAAGATGTTGGGCTTTGATCGCTCTCACATTAGTTTTTTTGTTTCCATCCTTGTTTATATATATACAAGGTCCCCACTTTGGGAACAACATATGGGATTAAAGCTAGGTGCTATTGGGAACACCCTTGGAAAACACATTGAAAACCTAAGGAACATGTTGGGAACCCATTGGGAACATAGAAGGAACGTGGTGGGAACAAAGGAAAAACTACCCATTGGCTGCATGTATTTTTGGTTTCCAAAACTAGTGGTCACCATTTTTGGCCTAGGCTAATGGTAGGGGCAAAGATTGAACAAGGAACAAAAACAAAAAACAACTCCCCCCAGCCCCCCCCACCAGAAAGAAAAAACCAGGGCCCATCATGAGTGCATGCTAAGCCTTCCCATTGCTTGCATGAAATTTCTATTTCCAAAACTATCGGTTACCATTTTTGGCCTAGACTAGTGGCTAGGTTTGATTTGGGGACATAGTGTGTTAATTTTTGGTGGTGGTGGTGGTTCTTTTTTTTGGTTGTTGTCTTCATGGCTTTGAAACAACTTGATAACAACAATTGTTGGCTTTTCCTATGGGTCTATGTAGGTTTGTTTTGATTTTTGGACTAAATTAAAAGGGTGTCTTTGTAGATTTAGTTTTTTTTTTGGTTGTTTGTACAAACCTTTGTTCTATAGGTAGGATTATATCTTTCAATTACTTCCCAACAAGTTTGTACATGATATGCTTTGTCTTGCAACCAACCCAATTATGTTGCTATAGTGTTATGTGGAGTAAGGTTCTTGTGTAGATTTTTCTTAACGTTTGATATAACATTCTACCAGTTCTTTGTTTTATAGTGTGTACATTGTGGTATTGTTTGTAGTAAGTTTGGTATGTAGTTGGATGTACAAATGACTTTGGTTCCAAGCCCAAATAAGCCTATAGTTGCCAACCCTAGTAAGAAGAGGGCACCACTTTCAAACATTGTTTCCATTACTAACATGCAACAAAAGATGTTAGGTGCCTCATTAATTTGAAAGTTGCATTTTGAATTGCTATGGTTCTTACAACGTTGTAGGAAGTGATGATATTTAAGTATATCCATTGTGATATGACTAATGATTTTGGGTTCATGACCATTACATTGACCTTTTTCTCCCTTCCACACTTCTTCATGATTTTAAACTTTGGTATAAGTTTGAACATGCATAGGTTGTAATGTACATATAAGCTGTTGAATCAAAGTTTTTTGTACTTGAATGTTGTCCATGTTATTTAAGGCCATGTCCAAAAATCATGTTCTCTTACACATTTTGAATTTTATAATATAATCAAACATTGTTGAACAATTTCTCATATTTATGGGGGTAGGAACGTTGTTTGTCATTTTGCAATACATTATGTTAAAAGCACAAGATACATAGGAAACCAAGAGTTGTGTGTATTTTAATGTTTTGAAACAAATTTAGTCAGAATTACATTTGAAAAGAAAATTCCTGAAAAATTACCAACTAGCCCCCCCCCCACAAAAAAATGTCGATCCAAAGGTTTTCTAGATATGAAAAAATAAACACACACACACACACAAATCAATATCAAGCTTCACTAGTCTTGATTTTCAAGGCGAGCCCTCTCATCAATAATTGAGTTATAGCATGGAAGGATGTCTCTAACTATGTGTCGGAGAAAACGTCATTGCAACTACTTGTGCATAATGGAAAATAATGCCACAATTAATTATTAATGTGTGATTAATTTGACCAGAGCATTTTGATTAGTGTTATTGTACAAATTGTGTAACCAACAATGATGCCCACATGCAAAACATATTTTCTTATGAACTATTTTGCTACCAATATTCATGAGATCAAGGCCTGAATTTCAAAAAATAAAACCAATATTGCTACAAAAGTGAGTAATGATGAATTGTTTCATACCAACCTGGTAGAAAGCCTACCATATGTTTTAATTTTAGGCATCATAACAAGTAAATATAGTACTCATGTCTTTTTCTTTTTTTTCAATCTTCATTTTCTTCCTTGCTGTAGTATTATGTTGTAATAGAGTTTGGCAGGTTTGCATCATCATTCAAGCTGATTTAATTAGGAAGAGATACAATCTACTACTAATCTGTTTTGTACATTTACCTTGTTGGTACCTCTGTGGAGCCTCATTTTCTCGCTTCACACTTGAACTTGATATCGATTGAATCTCAACAACCCTCCAAGAATCTTCACTTCCATCCAAGTTGGCCACCCACAGTGGCCCGTTTGTCCTTTGGTCCCATTGTAACCAAAAAGAGAGTGTGTGTGACCAAACAACCAACCTGACGATCTGATGTACCTACACAGAATTGAATTCTCTGCGATTCTATCACCAACCAACACCTTCTGATCTTTTCTCTCTAATTCATCTAAAACTCTCCTGACTACACCCGCTGATCTTCACACAAACACCGCTTACACTTATACAAAATCGGCAGATTTTGATCGTCGAATCTGGAGCTTATACCTCCATTCACAAAAAGTCCAGAGAGTACAAGCATCCTTGCTGCAGTACATTCATCAAAGACAAAACACCTCGGCACCGACCCTTCACAGCTATTCTTGCAAGTCATTCATAATTGTCCAGCTAAGTTGTTGGCGCAGCGGAGAATTTCAACAACCAGCCAGAGCAGACCTTCTCCCCTATCTATCTATGCATCTCTATACTCATCTACCATGATCTGTACCACTCTCTCGCCCACAGCCTACTAAATCCCCAAAAACTCTCTCTAATCCTTTTTTTTTTTAATCCGCCGTTCCTCCTTGGCCTTAAACCTTACCTCCTCCCCATCCACCGTCGTTCCATCCACTCTCGCTCATCAATGCAGCTCCACTCTGCCATAATCTGCGCCGTCTCACTTACGCGTGATCAGATTCCACAGTACATCCAGAAGCAGCCGCCATGCATTCTTTGCAGCAGTAATGGAGAGCTCCCCGCAGCCAGAACCACTGACGGCTACAAAATTAACTCAAACAACAGGCTATGTTCACACTAGTATGGTGACCTATTGTTCGGTCACACCATGTCCACCAAATATTCCCCACCCTGCTCCATTTGAGTGTACACGTACAAAATGAACTTGTTGGGTAGTTTCAAGGAGCTTGATCATTCTCTTGTGTCAAGTTATTTATTGGGAAAACAAGATGGTAATCAGATATAATGGTCCTACTTAGTGCACTATTCCCCACATCAGCACTCCAATTACATGACCACTGGGCATGATGCACAACCATTTCATGATACCTGTAACTTAATTTTGGTGTGAAGCATTATATAATGGTCAATGACAGAACAGATTACTGCAAAGCAGATTGTACGTTGCAGTTGCATAATCTCCTCACACAGGATGAAGGCCCTTCCTCAAGCCTTGTGGGACCTTCATTGCAACATTTCCTTGAACCTTGTGGAGAACAAGCAGGACACCTGAAGCTTGTGCAGGAGCCTGAACACCCTTGGAAGCAGTTTCTGGTGAGCTGTTCTTCTGCACACTCAGGTAAATGTATGGTCAGTTTTAGAAAGACAAAGAGTTTGAAAGGTTCATGAATAAGGTGAAAGAACTTTATTCTGTGACATAAAAGCCCAGCACAACTGCACCCATAAACTGAGATTAGGTATCAACTTCCAAAAGGACAGAGACTTCCATTCATCAGTCTTTCCTCCACTGGCATAAGCATCTGATAAGAGTAGAAAGTCTGCAAGAGTAGCCTTCCCAGTTTGTCCAGAGGCTGAATATTTAGCTAGCAGTGGAAGCAGAACATTGACATATTCTGAGTAAAAGCGAGGCATAAACACTCTCTATTCTCAGATATTCAAATAACCCAGTATCAGTATAAAAAAACGTCAGAATGGAAGTTCACAACCACATTCTCAAACATCCATAAATTGACTCATTGCTCCAGGGCATACAGTTTTGTGCACAAATGTTGTGCAGCAATTGAAAGTCTGTAAATACACCATGCAAATTTCTTTCTATTTGAAGCCAGGCCTCATTATTTTGACTATTAAAAAAACCAAGGAAAGAGTTACTCTACAAGCCAGATCTAATCAGTTGATTTCAGGTTTTCCTGCCAGTTTGGCTCCCATAACCTGTGGACACACTGACAAGCACATTAACCACTAGAGAGATTCAAAGTCAGAGAACATTCATCTGCAAATCCACCATACAAGCCCTTATACCAAGTCCTTGTTGTTAAGCCACATAAGAAAAGGTTAGGCAAATCCAGTGACCACTGTAGACCCTTTTCCACACAGATGGTAGAGGGGCATAGTATACTTCACCAACACAAATCTAGTGCTCTACCCTAGTCAAACCAGGAGAGAGAAAGTTGCTCCATTGATCTTCCCCAGTAGCTTTGCTTAATCATATCTGACCATTCACATGGGACATGCCAGAATCAACACATCAGCAATGCTGAGGACAATGACAGAAATAAGACATGTTTATTGCCAATAGAAGAAATTGTACCACAACAAACAAGAGATTAGGAAACCAAGAACAACTAGCATCTGTGTCTTCTGCATTACAGATTTTCCAGCTGTTTCAGTTCTGCTAAGATCCTGCATTATACTTTGAAAGGCTGTTGCAAAAGTTGCACTGCATGAACCTTCTACACACAAGAAGCTGAAGATTGCTGAAAATGATGGTGTGAAGGTTGAAGGAGTTCCAGACTGACAAAGATCCAAGTAGATCGCCCCGACAAATAAGCTGCAAACCCACAATAATAGTTGGTGTCAAGTTCAGGACTGCAGCCAAAACACTACTTTGAAAACATTTAGTTCGACTGGATACTTTAAACAACAACGTAACTACCAAGACCTCCTCTAAGATAGAAGCAGGAAACCGTATGAACACCCAGTTACTACTGTAAGTTGTGCGGAGCAGAACTTCAATATCTAGTCTCGAGTCCAGATAACCTGTTGCCGCTGCACTTGTAGACTTGTCCGTCCAACTCCTTGCCCCAAGCTACTGCTCAGTCTCCAACATTCTAGAGCACTGAGTACTTCCCAGGTTGAGTTGGCCCTGGCAGTGAAATAGCAGAAGAAGTGGACTCCTCAAGAATGCGCTTAATTTCTGCCTTAGCTTTTTTGACTGAGGCCTCAGTTGGACCTTCAATAAACAAAAACAATTTACGTTCCCCAGGTGAGGGTACCTTCCCAGCTGGAAAGTATTGGCCACGAGTGGTAATAGCAGCCCCTGTCCACTCACTGATCTGCCCTAATGCATCTTTGTGAGTCACCTTCCAGCGTGCATGTTGTGGGAAGTCATTGATTTCAAGCTCTGCCTCATAGCTCTCAGGAGCAGCATCACCCTGGATCTTTGCCAGGCTGTGTTGAAGATTCATGGCTGCTGCCATGGCTGTTGCTCTTGCTGCAGCTGCATTACCATCACTGATTGCTGCTGTGGCTGGCACACCTCCTAAGTTTAAAACCGGTGACCCCAAATGGCCCATTGCACCAGCCATATTAGCTAGTGCCATGTGGTTGGCAAACTGCTGCATGTTTATGTTTGGCATTCCCCCCATGTTGGGCAAGCCAGTCATACCCATGGTTGCCATCATCTGAGCCATATTTGGCACCATTCCCATTCCAATGCCAGGGAAACCAGGCATACCAATTCCAGGAAATCCTATGCCAGGCAACCCTGCACCTCCTGGTAGGACCTGGTTAGCAGTGGCAACTTGTGCCATACTGGCAAGTGCAGCTTGGAGCTGTGGATTTGCACCAGCAAAAGCAGCTGCAGGATTGATTGCTGGACCAGAAGCCAGCCCGGCCTTAGCTGCAGCAGCAAGGGCTGCAGCTTGTATGGCAGCTGCTTGTGACATTTCACCCCCAGCTTTGCGAATGCCATCATCCTCAGAATCAGAGTCTGATTTGTCTTCCTCTTCTTCAAATCCATATTCCCTAGCCTGGGCTTTCTTAACTGCCTTTCGAGCCTCATCTTCCTCTTCATTAAACTTGAATCCACTCCCACCATATCCACTGCCATGAGCTTGCTCACTACCCTGTTTTACTTTGGTCAAAAAATCGTCGGCAAGCTTCTTCAAGTCATCTGGCACTGGCTGGGACGAGAGCTCCAATGCCTTGACTAGATCAGGAGCATACCGCTCTTCCTCTACAGAGATAAATGTGACAGCACAACCTTTCCTACCTGCACGGCCTGTGCGGCCAACACGATGGACATAATCCTCATAGTGGTTAGGCACATCGTAATTCACTACTAGCTCCAGCTCCTTCACATCCAGACCCCTTGCAGCCACACTGGTTGCAATCATGAGATTGCATACATTGCTTTTAAAGTCCATGATAGTTGATTCCCGATCTGTTTGATCCTTGGCACCATGCAATGATAAACATGGATAACCGGCTTTGAGAAGATCCTTGAACAGACTGTCACATTTTTCCTGAGAATGGACAAACACCAGAATTTTTCCTTTCTCATACCATTCCCCAAGAAGCTCAAGCAACCTCAAGAACCGCTCACTATCAGGGCGGACTTCCACTGTTTGAGTAATGTCGCTGTTTACAACACTACGGCCTCCAATTTGAATTTCCAGCGGCTTGGTCAAAACTTTGCGGGCCAGGACCTCCACCTGCCTGAAAATCACAAAGAAGACACAATTGAAAGCATGTGGAATTGCCAGTTCTTTAAACAATATGCCATCACACCAAGCCCAACACTACTCTAAATGACCTGAGAAACAACATCACTAGAATGATAGCAAAACAAGACAATTTTAGATAAGCTTATGTGCACTCTGTCTGGGCAAGCCAGTTAATTGCACATATGTAAATGACTTCCTCTTTGTTTACATCTTGTTTGACAACCATGATATGTGAAACTGAAAGGCAAGACCCAAAAGATTTGCCTACCTTGGAAAGGTTGCAGAGAAAAGCACAGTCTGCCTGTCTGGCCTAGTGTTCTGCACTATCCGTGTAATTTGCGGCTCAAACCCCATGTCAAACATGCGATCAGCTTCATCCATGACTAAATATGTGACCCTGCGCAAATTGGTGATCTTGCCAGCACTGGTACAGAGAATATCAATCATCCGCCCTGGTGTACAAACCACCATCTCTGCCCCTCTCTTTAAATCACTGATTTGCTGTGCTACACCAGAACCACCATATACTGGCACACAAGTCAAACCAAGGACCTTTGAGAACTTCTTTATGTCATTGTAGATCTGTTGAACAAGCTCCCTGGTTGGGGCCATAATCAACCCAATTGGGCCATCCCCTTGGACAAGTGGAGGTTGGTCCATAATGTGCCGCAACATTGGCAGAACAAAAGCTAGTGTCTTTCCAGACCCTGTCTTTGCAATTCCAATGCAATCCCTTCCACTCATTATAATGGGGAGGGCTTGGGACTGAATTGGCATTGGCTTTTCAAAGCCTGCCTTCTTAATAACCTCCAGCACTTTGTTATTGAGGCCAGTTTGATTCCATGTCTTCAGTGGCCGGGGAACATCCTTGCCACGAATCTTCAGCTCTAACTCCTTCCTGTATGCAGTTGCTTCCTCTGCAGTCATTCGGGAAATCTCCTTCACCTCAATGTAAAAATTCTTCCGGAAGGGTGGATACTGAATCTTAGAATGGTCTACAATGGCAAGCTTCTCTGCCTTTGTCTTCTTAACCCTCTTCAAAAAATCTTCATCATCCTCATCCCCCTCTTCCCCTGAAAAACACGTATCAACTTGGGGTAAATAGAAGAATGAAAATTGTAGACAAAGCACATACATATCCATGGTGAAGAAATCAGGTAAGAGACCCACTACATGGGAATCTGAGCTAAAACTAAGACCTCTGTTTCACAAAAAAATTGAAATCAGGATACCTTGTCCCTCCTCCCTCTCATCCTCTGATGCTGAATCATCCCCAGGCATGATTCGCCCCATCCCATTCCTGTTTTTCCGCCTTACAACTTTCCCATTCTCCCCTTTTACTGACTCCTTCAATGCTGGACCCCCTTTCTTTTCTGCAACCTCCACCATTGGAGCTTCTACAGTGCTCAACTGCAACATCACCGATAATAAATTTTTAGTTGCAAGGTCATCATGAGGTGCTGCTTTTCAGGGCAAGACTTCGGTACCTATCTGTGTAGTAGTAGAAGCACCAGAAACAATACATGGGTTTACAAAAGATCCTTTCTGCAAATGGTGAATGGAAACGGAAAGACAGAAAAGGATAGTGTGAGTACAAGGGACATCTTTACAGACCTCAGGGATAGCAATTGAGTTCATGAAAGCATCAAGAGGATCAAGCTCCACCTCCTCTTCCTTTTTAGGAGACGGCACATCCGTGGCCACAAGAGGAGGTGGAGTTTTCTCAACACTACCGTTCCTGTTCTTCTGATGATGAGGCGGTTGAAGCTGCTGTCGCTCATGCTCCTTTGGCTTCTTGGCAAAGGAGGTAACCCCCTGCTGCTGCCCGTCTGCTTCTGCATCAGCCATAACGACATCCCCCCCGTTCTCAAAGGCCGAAACCCTAGTGGCAACATCGCCGCCCTCAGACTTAGCTGCTGCCTGGTCAGTCTCATCTTCGTCATCATCAGAATCCTCGCCTTCAAGTGTCCAAGTCTTCTTCAAATTGGAAGGGGAGGCGACGGAGTCAACCTCAGCCTCGACGACGCCCCTCTTCTTCCTCTCCTCCTCTTCTTTCCGACGTCGAAGCTCTTGCCATTCCTGAACCCTACGCCTCCGCTTCTCCATCTCCTCGTCCAGCTTTTTCTGCTCTTCGTCGCCATCTTCTTCGTTGTCGAAATCCTTCTTCCCCTTCCCATCATCCCGCGCTCCTCCTCCGTCACTTTCATCTTTCCTCCGCCTTTTACGATCACGATCCGTGTCGCCGTCGGCGCCAAGTCTATCGCCATCCCTACTATCCTTCTCCCTGTCTTTATCCCTCCCCCTTTCCCTCTGCTTCTCCCTCTCTTTCTCCTTCTCACGATCCCGGACACGTTCTCTCTCCCTATCCTTCTCTCTTTCACGCTCTCTGTCCCTCTCCCTTTCTCGCTCTTTCTCCTTCTCTCTCTCCCGTTCCTTCTCCTTCTCTCTAACTTTCTCCCGTTCCCGCTCCTCCCACTCTTCCCGCTCCTTCTCGCGTTCTTCCCTCTCCCGCTCTCTCTCGTTGTTCTCCTCCTTTTCCTTCACCGCATCCTCATCCTTCTTCCGCCGTTTCCGTTCCCGCTCCTCACCTCCTCCATCTCTCTCTCTCTCCCGATCCCGATCCCGATCTTTCTTACTATCTCTTTCGCGCGCCCTATCTTTCTCCTGATCCTTATCCCGTTCCTTAACCTCCACTACCACACCATCTTCAACAAGTCGCCTACTCTTCTTGCGCTCATGATCTTTCTCCTTCTCCTTGTCTCTACTACCCCTATCCCGGTGCTTCTTGCTTTCCTTCACCTCCTTATCTTTTTCCTTGTCCTTATGCTTACTGCTATGATCTCTCCCCATCCCTCCCTTCCCCCCCTTCCCACACAACCGCCGCCTCCAAAACAATTCCAAAACAGCAACAAAACTTCTTCGACTCCTCCTCCTTCTTCTGTTTCCCTACCGACCTGAAAAACAAGCAAAGCGGAACTGCGGTGTCTTTTTTTCCTTCCCCAGAAACACGCGCGCGCGCACGGGAGAAGCGCATGCGCCGGCCTCCCTCTCTCACAGTAATAGTACTGAACCGTTTCTCGTTCATCCACGTAGGCACCATATTCAGCAACATTTCCAGATTCATCCACAGTTTTTCGGAATAATTTCATCCAAACCTAATGGGAAGCATTTCGTCCAAAGACGTAGTAAACCTGCCTTCCCGTCACAGTACTGGACAGCTTCTCATCCATCCATGTAGGCACCATATTCAGCTACATTTTCAGATTCACCCACAGTTTTTCGGAATAATTTCATCCAAACGTAATCGGAAGCATTTCGTCTAAATAAGTAGTAAACCTGCCTTCCGTCACAGTAATGAACCCTTTTTCATCCATCTACCCAACCATATTCAGATTCATCCAAATATTTTTCATCTGAACTTCCTAAAATTGGAAGCGTTTCGTCCAAATAGTAACCCTGCCTTCTGTCACAGTACTGGACAGTTTCTCATCCATTTAGGCACGTACCATATTCAGCAACATTTTCAGATCCATCCAGAGTTTTCGGAATAGTTTCATCCAAATAGGCAGTAACCCTGTATGCCGTCACAGATACTGAACCGCTTCTCATCCATCTAGGCACCATATTCACCCATAAATTTCATGGAATCATCATCCAAATAGCGACCCTGTGCTACCTCACATGCTTCTCATCCATCCAGTCACCGCACCACATACAGCAACATTTTAAGATTCTATCCAAATTTGTCTGGAAGCATTTCATCCACACCGTAACCCGGGCGCTCCCTCTGCATACCGAACACACCGCATCTATTTAGTCACCACATCCAGCCACATTTTGGAGATTCATCCAAACTGGTTGGAAGAATTTCATCCAATACAGTATTAACTCAAAGAACTGCACCACTTCTCATCCAATTTATTCACCAAAATTCAGCCACATTTCCTCCAAACCTTAAGATGGGCTATGGACCCCTGTGCTAGGCACCTCTTAAAAAATACTGAACAGCTTCTCATCCATCTATTCACCAGATTAAGTCTCATTTGGAGATTCATCCAAACCTATTTGCAGTCCTTTCATCCATAGTGGATGAACCCTGGGCTGCCTCTGAGAGTCACCAACTTTCGGCCACATTTTGAGAAAACATATTTCAAAGTAGACAAAATCCATGACCAGATTCTCAAACTGGCAAAAATCTATGCAGAAATGAAGAGATGGATTGCTGCAGGTGAAGGAAACTGCATATACATGTGAGGAGATACAATCAAGTTGGCAAACAAATTTGACAACTTGAGGACTTTGGAGAATCTGAAGTCTTATATATTCCCACTACAATCAATGCACAACTCAGTCCTATATCCTACTTGAGGTCATGAGGTTATGGTTACAGATTGAGGGCAATCTTAACCTCATAACCTCATGTATTGCTATTGCATGAAAACCTCATGTTATGTTTAACATAACTTCATTCTATTGCTATTCATGTTGCTATTGCAATCTTAACCTTGCATCAACAGGGCACAATGATCAAATACATAAGTGCACGGCTTTAGATAGCAAGCTATTGATAGCATGTGTCCGTAGCGCTCCAAGGTGCGCAGGTCATTGTGATTTTTCAACATGTTGTCACTCTTGGGAGGCATTCCCCATCTTTTCCACACATTGCAGCCAATGCATCCTGTCACTGGCCAATTTGTGACAGACTATGCTTTTCTAGTTTATGATCTTCTATTCTCTGAATGTATTAGTAGTGTCCTGATTGTTTTGTGACATGTGTTTTTTCATTTCATTTTATTTGCCTTCTACTTCTTGTGTATGGATTCCTATCCTTGCCTTTTCTTTTATATACAGGGTTTTTTCTTCTTTTTGCTACTCTCACTTCTTTTTCTCTCTATCGAAGATGATGTTCAGCGAATGCTTGGTCTCTCACACATATATACACTGGCAACTGCCATTCCATTTCCCAATTCCGAGAGATAGGAATGTTTGTATTGTGTGTATGTTTGTATGAATCTTGAAACATGTTCCACATCCCCAATTTGTTAAATCTTTTGCTCTCCTTAAATCTATTCTGGAGTTTCACTAATCTTTTCAAGATAATACTTTCATGTGGGAATTCCCATCCAGCTAAAACACGAAACTCTTTTTTTGAATTTTGCCCTGCAATTTTGTGATATGGTCAAGAACCTCAAATACTATAATAATGTATTGCGCAACTATAATGTGAACTTTTGTGGGTCATCAAATGTGTGGCTAACTGCAGCTGCATCAGCGAATTGCAGGCGACAGATTCTCTTTTGTGTCATGAGCATTTGGTAAGATGGCAGTTTGGTGGACATGCAAGTCATTAGCAAATGATCAAAGATTATTCATTGATCCAAAATCTCATCAAGTCTGCATGCACACAGTAGCATCCAGAAGATTTTGATGCCACCAGAGAACCTCAAGCTGGGTTCATGGCAACCCACAAGAAGTGCTAATAACTCAAAACTCTGACTGACTGAGTAACTGAAGTTCTCACACACTGCCTGATAGATACAAAGCTTGATAATGATCTTGCTGGCAGATTGATTATTGTTAGCAAGGATACTGCTGTGCAGCATCAAGTCATATGATTTGCAAGTAAATTCTTGCACTGAATTCACAGAATACAACTATTGAAGCTTGTTCAGGCCCCTGTTTGACTCACAGTACGTTGTTGATTTAGTGAGCCAATTCAAGCTACACCTATTGTGGCATATCATTGGCATAAAATACTTACTTGTGTAGGACACTCCAGGAAATGGAAACTGTCCTGCAGCTGTCCTTAGCAAAAGCATTGGAAGAATTAGAAGTTTACACAATCATCAGGAAAGCACAATCGCAGCTAAAATCAGAGCAAGCATTTGGACAGATTAGATGTGAACTCATTCCTCATAAAGGATATCCCTAACATGCTTCTTGCAATTGTTGAGAAAATTCCATTTTCCTTTCCACCCTAAAAAATGCTATTGTTGCTCTTCCAGTTCAATACTCTTGAGCAAAGTCATTAGGATTCAACCAGTAAACTCTGTAGGACTCAAGATAGTCACATGTCAAGTCTCCACACTTTGATCACAAAATTTGCATGAATTACAATGGGCATTGCTTCAACACTGTATGGTCTCTACAAAGGACATTGACAACAGCAATGATGCCAATACAATACAAGATTCAGCAGTGTTACTCTTACTAGAGGATGACAAATTCCTTCACACAAATGACCTGATCTAAAAACAAAATTATCAAAGCATGTTTGCTATGACTTAATATGCACCTTGCAGCAGAAGGGAATCTGAGAGAATTTATCCACCATGCATTTGCAGTTTTCTTGTGTACAGGACAATGCTCTTCACATAGCATGACAAAATTCACAGGAACTTGGAGATATTCCTAATAGCATTCAAGACCACAATAACCCATCTGAGAAACAAAGAAATAATTAGAACTACAAAGCCTCAAACCCCTGTAAAATTGTCTATTGATAATGCCCAACTTAGCAGTAATAGAGATATTGGAATGAACATGAGGCATAGCCCCATACGAATCATGTCAATACCTGCATACTCTGGTTGAGAACATTTATCAAAGATATCACAGGATATACTTTGAGGACTTGATTCACAGCTAGATCCAAGAAGTTACAAGAGAAGCCTTTAGAAGTACAATTTAAGTTCCAAGATGTTTCTGGGTATATGCCACCACCAAAAGAGTCTTTGTCTAGGTAGATAAAACTCTGAAAGTCTGGAAAGTCTGGAACAAAAAAGATCATCCAGAAATCTATGAACAAGGGACAATCTATGAAGCACAACAGGACAGGTCAAACAAGCACAACAAAGATCAAAACTATATACTTTAGCTGTACTATGGCCTTTTTCCTATCATACTTACCCAGGGTTTTCCTGAAATGCCAGTGTCATAGTATAAGGACAAAACCTACAAGCAGGAGGAAATGAAGAAACCTGCTATTATGATAGAGAGAAAACATGCTGCTGGCATCACCAATAGTCCTCGCAAGAACAACACCATCCTCAAAGTGATGAGCATGATTGGCATCCTTGACTATGATAGCTCTGCCAACTAACTTTACAATGAACTTTGTTGAAGAGTGACAGTTGGCACATACCTGCAGATTCTTGGTAATGTGGAGTGGAGTACCAAGAGGTGTGCTGATGAGCCTAAATGTAATAGTAAATTTCTTGCTATGATGACACAACTAGCATTATATTTCATGTCTGGCACATACTGTGCATCATGCATCTGCCCTGAGAATCACCTCAGTTCTGCATGGATTTCAGTCATCTGATGATGAACTTGACCATCCTTATAAATGTACGCACCTCATTATTCAGTTTGGCTTCTTCACACCTGTTGCCTTTCTCTGCTGCTGAACATTCTCACTGAGAACCCAGTTGCCAGAAGCTGCATAGATGTTGGATAGCCACACATAGCCTGCAGCATTTTCAGGGTCTGCTCCAAGATATTGTTTTGCAACACATTCCTCCTCTCCAAGGTCAACCATGCAGGCATAGTGTTCAATGAGCATGGCATTCCAAGAGACCACATTTCATGATGGCATCTTGTTGAACACACTCAAAGCATCCTCCATACTGGCACATTTTGCATACATGTCAACAAGGCTACTCCCCATGAACACATCTGACTCACAACCCCTTTGAATGATCTGCTCCTGAGCACGCCTGCCCTCTTCAAGTGCAGCCACACTGGTACAGCTGTTCAAAACCCCCACAAAAGTCATAGGCTCTGGCTCCACACCTTCCCATTGCATTTGTTGAAATAGGTTTAATGCCTTCTGCCCTTGTTCACATTTTACATGTCCCAATATTATAACATTGCAAGACACTGCATCATGTGAGGGGATCTTATTGAACACTCTCAAAGCCTCTTCCATGCTCCCACATTTGGCATACATGTCAATGAGGCTACTCACCACAGAGACATCAAACTCATAACCACTTTGATTGATCTGCTCATGAACATGCCTGCCACCTTCAAGTGCCACTAGACTGGCATATGCATTCAGGAACCCCATATTCATAGAGTCTGGCTGCACACCTTCATCTTGCACTCGGTGAAATATTTGTAATTCCTTCTGAGCTTGCCCACATTTCCCATTTCCAAATATCATGGCATCCCAGGAGACCACATTTTGTGCAGGCATCTTGTTGAACACCCTCCAAGTCTCCTCCATGCTCCCACATTTTGCATACATATCAACATGGCACTCCCCACAAACACATCTGACTCCCAACCACCTTGAATGATCTGGTCATGAGCACACCAGCCCTCATCAAGTGCGACTACACTCACACATACATTCAAGACCCCACAAAAGTCACAGGGTCTGGCTCCACACCTTCATGTTGCATTTGTCGAAATAGTTCTAATGCTTCCTACCCTTGCCCACACTTTACATGTCCCAATAGAAAGTGTAGATATTCCTGACACTTACCCACACTTTTCAAAGAGACCACATTTTGTGATTGCATATTGTTGAACACTCTCAAAGCTTCCTCCATACCCCCACATTTCGCATACATGTCAATGAGGCTACTGCCCACAAACAAATCTGACTCACAGCCACTTTCAAGGATCTGATTATGAGCCTGGCTGCCCTGATCAAGTGTCATTATACCAGCACATGCATTCAGCACACCAACAAATGTGACAGCATTCAGCTGCACACCTTCCTGCTGCGTTTCTCAAAATATTTCCAGTGCCTTCCACTCTTGCCCATGTTTCAAACATCCAAATATCAGGGCTGCCCACCAGAATACATCATGAGAGGGCATCCTGTTGAAGACTCTCCAAGCCTCCTCCATGCTCCCACATTTTGCATACAAGCCATAAGACTACTACCCACAATGGAATTTGACTCCCAACCCCTCTGAATGATCCGCTCATGATCATGCCTGCCCTCTTCAATTGCAAATATACTGGCATAGGCATTCAGGGCACCCACAAAAGTCACAGGGCTTGGCTCCACACCTTCCTGTTGCCCTTGCCCACATTTCACATGACCTGATGTTATAACATTCCAAGAAACTACATCATGTGAGGGCATCTTGTCGAACACTCTCAAAGCGCCCTCCATGTGCCCTCATTTGGCATACATGTCAACAAGGCTACTCCCCACAAAAACATCGGACTGACAACCACTTTGAATGATCCGTGCCTGAGCAGTCTTGCCATCGTCAACTGCTTGTGACCCAGCACATGCATTCAGCACCTGAGCAAAAGTGAACTTGGCAGGACTTGTGCCTTCTAGTTGCATCTAATGGAAAAGCTCCAGTGTCTTCTTACATTGCCCAGCATTAACATATCTTGCAAGCCTTCTGTTCCATGAAAAGCTGTCCAATTGTATTGTCCCTGGTGCCATTGCAGCCAACTCTGCTGACACCCAGGGGGGTTTCCATCAATCCTTGAGCCATAAAGGCTCCTGTGTCCTCTTATTCTTGAAATCCAGGTACCTTGCATTGACCTACAACCCAGATCAAAATTTAGCTGATCATGATGCATTCTTCACAGTTCAATCATAGATGGGTATCATTACAACTGATAAAAGCCATACTGCCCTCCTCCATCAGCAAGAGAATGGGTGACAATAATTATTATATTTGTTCACCTTTTTCTGGCCTACAATCCCACCACTGTGAAGGATCTGAAAAGAATTTCCACCGCAGTTTCTCTTTCTGGCCTGCATGAACCATGGAAAAATTAGTGAAGAAACATACAACTTCTGAGACCAAAAATCATATATTCAAGCCACAATAATGAGACAGATGACATTTGCATCAGATGTGCTTCTTCTACAACTGATTTGTGATTCAATTAAGCATTTGATTCCAACAGTCTTAGCAAGTTTATGGGTGCAGCATCTTGTAGATTTGATTAGGATAGAACTGTGCAGCCAGATAGAATTCAGTTGACACAATTGCAACTTAGCTACTATATATGTTAGCTATGAAGGTTTCAATTTTCAACCCTAAACCCTAAACTTGCTTCCATGGGTATCAAAGCCATCACCTTGCAACTCATCGAGAATCTGCAAAGGAAAGAAAGACCGACAGACAGAAAGAATTGCTTGAAGAAATCATGAGGCAGTCGAGAGAGAAACAATTTCTGCTTGTGCACCAACCAGTAACCTTTCTAGACTGCTAGGAATCATCACTCTCAGATTGCTCCTACTGTTCTTCATCTGGGACCTTGTTGGAGGAGAGACCTACTTCACTCCTGCAAATTACTTTCAAAACCTCTGGATTCTTTCTTTCACTCCTCGCCGCCATACTCTCCTTTGCTGCGGTGTAATGAAATAGCTACTGAGAGAGATTACCTTGGTGAAGATCCTGGCGTTGAGCCCCAGTCCTGAAGCAGCGGTAAGTGCATTCCCAACAGTGCCGCCTCCTTTCACCTGGAAGAGAAGCAACAAAAGAGGCAAATAGGTTTTGTCACGCAGAATGGGGATTCATTGCAAACAAGCGTCGACGGTGGTGTCCACTGCATGATGCTGCACAGTAGTGCATCATGATCCAAGAGCATTTCCAAGTCTCGGACTGGAGGCAATCTGATTGCGGTAAAGAACTTTGTTTTTTTGTTTCTCATAAATCCAAAGCGTAAAGGACAAGCTCTTGATGCATCTTCCGAGTCCTCCTTGGACAACAAACCTGCTTCTTCTTCTTCTTGTGCGTTGGTCTGTAGCCAGATTCTTCTCTACCTGTAGGACTTCTTCTATCTCCATTCTATTTCCGAATCTTAGATTTGAAGCCTGTATGTATGTGTGGTGTGGCAGAATTGCTGAATCCAATCCAGATCTGCTGCTGAGAATCCACGAAGGTTTGAATCCAGGTCTTGTTGATTGCAAAAGATGCTATGGCACAGCAGCCCACATCTGCTGCAAAAAGCTTTTGCTCCGAAGTGTAGTAGTGATTCTCTCTTGTTTGTTTCCAGGCGTTTCAAGAGCTTTCAAGAATTGCTGTGCACGGAGCATGACAGCGAATATTTCTGGTTTACCATGGCAAGGCGCTTTGTGAGGAAGAAGCTTCAACTGTCTCTTCAATGAAGCAGCTGCTGCTGCTGAGCATCACCACTTTCTAGATCCTGGTAAATACATCAACTGCTGCATGGTTTGATTTCAAGAGAGATGATTTTTGTGGAGCAATTCAACGCAATTCCATTGCTTAGGACAAAGAAGATGGAGCTCCAGCTTCTCATACAACAAACTCCTTGTGTTGGATTCAAGCTGATGGCTCCAAAACATGGAAATGCATGTTTCATAGCCATCAATTCGATTCTGACACAAAGAGATTCTACATAGCATGCTGTTGCATCAAACCAGATCTTGTGCTTGAGTATAAGAATCTTGATTGAGCACCACCTGATTCATACAACAAAACATCTTCTCAGATGGTATGAAGTCAATTGATGGCTACAAAACATTCTGATACAAATGCTGAAGTACCACAGCCAATTTCTGAACAAGTGCAAATTTTTCAATGAACAGTTTGAATCCATAAAAGTTCTTGCAGATGATGAACCTGATGATCAATCATCCTGCAGAAGAACCTTGTGGGCATTAATGACATTCTCTAACCCAGACTGAATCCAGCATATGGAAAGAAATGAAATCATACGCAAGGCTTCATCTTCAAGTAGTGACCAACAGTCAGGCTTGGGATTGTGTCAATCAGAGTTCTTAGCAGGTGAGGAGCCTGATTCTAGCTCATCAGAAAAAGGGCCTCCTGGTTTGGAGTATAGAAAGGGGCATCGTCAACCAAGTCAGTCTGCACATAAAGAGAAAAGGTAAGCTTTTTGAACAGACTATGTTGATTCGAACCTGCAGGTTGTCCACATATAGCTTAGGTTTGATGATTATGTGTGGGTTTTCAGTTGCTGCTACTCTTTACAAAATCCCATCCAAGTGCCAGGTACCCTGACATTTGTGTTGTAGAGGCAATGGAAGCCTTTGACTAACTCTGCACACAAGAGCAGCAAAACGTAAGCTTCCCCACATATGCTTGAAGGCTGGTTGTTTTCCAAATGCAGATAGTGCATTAAATTGCTTATCTACATTGTGCATTTGGGGTTTCTCTCTTGCTTATCAGAAGCCATAACTCCCTTTCAAAAAATGCTCAAAAGTAGCATGATTCCCGAGCTTTTGCTGACAGAGCACTGTCACCTTTTTGAACCAATTGTTGCAGCTGTCAGTGAGATTCATGGTTGAGGGTAGTGCACATATTTGATGGAGTCTTCATAAGCCCAAGTCATAAGACATAGAGAACTGTCTGAATCTCACTGTCCAAGCACTGCATTTTTTTCTACCAGATTGCTTGCTGTGTAGACCTAATATCCACTTTTTCTTTCCTTGTATGTCTCTTGGCAATCTTTTGCAGCAAGGACTCTGTGTGTGTGTGTGTGTGTGTGTGTGTGTGTGTGTGTCTGTTTCAGGAAGTTCAAAAACTGTCTTTCAATGGTTTCTTCAATTTCTTGGGAGATTGGGGTTTTCATGGGGTTTGTGTGTGGGTTGGTTTTTTCTTTCTTGAGATTTTATTTATTCTGATGCCCACTTGTGCGGCAATGATTTTACAATCTCTTTCTGGCAGTAATGTGGCAGTTGACTGATGTTTCTGGGTATGCAGGATTCTGAGGCTAAGGGGCTATTTGGCCTATTGACTCTCTGGTTTTTTATTGGTTGTGTGGGTGGTGAGGGGACATTAAACATGGCTTGCATATGTTGTTTTCCAAGGGATCAATGTTGTGTAGTGATGGACATTGCATTGGTGCAGGTTTGGGCGTAAAAAGATTTTATCTCTGTAGATTGATTTTTGTGCAAAGTCTATTGCAGCAGCTGATAGGTCCCTCTTGATGTAATTCTTCTCTCTCTTTCTTGTTTCCAATCTGGACTTGTTGGCTTTGTTCATGGGGAAGAAAGTACACATTGGTGCAACATTTGGGTATAAAATGATTTCTCATATCCTTTGATTTCTGTGCAAAGTGTTATGTGGCATGTGATGGGTCACTCTTGATGTAATCTCTCACTCATGTGTCCAATCTGGGTTTGTTTGCTCTGGCCATGGGGATCAGAGTACACAATGATGCAGGGTTTAGGCATGTAAGACATTGGTTTTGTTGGCTCTGGCCATGGGGACCAGAGTGCACAATGGTGCAAGGCTTGGGCATAAGATGTTGGTTATGTTGGCCATGGGGATCAGAGTACACACTTGTGCAGGGTCTGAGAATAAACTGTTCACTCATATCCTTGACCTTTGTGCAAACTGTTATGCAGCATCTGATAGGTCCACCTTCATTTCTTCTTCTCTCTCTCTCATCTTTCCAATCTGGTTCTGTTGGCTGTGGAGATGGGAATCAGAGTAGATGTTTGTGGAGGCTTCAGGCATAAAATGTTGGATTTGTTGGCTCTGGTATTGTTGGTATTGCAGCCACTGATAGGTCCCTCTTTATGTAATTCTCTCCCTCTCTCTCACTCTCACTTCTGCCTTTCAACACCCCCTGCTGCAACAAGTCTGATTTATTTCTGAGGGCAATAGTGCTAGCATACCAAGCTCATCTTATGCTGGAAGTCCTTCAGACTATTGCAGCCCCAGCATTTATTTCAGATATGTATGTGCACTTAGGCTTATAATTTGTGCATGTATATTTGCAGAAAGGTGAACTTCTAAAGCTGTGGAAGTTGAAAGCACCATCCTTGAAGAAGACCATGTCAAAGGCAGCTGCCATCAAATCAGAGCTGGATGATGTTGATGCTCTTTGGAACACGGCCCTCAATGAGTTTGAGACGGAGCAACATGATGGGCAAGAGTCTTCAATTGGTGATGAGTCAGACCCTGAAGATCATGGTGCCACGGCACAGAAGCAATTGTCAGCAGATGTTAAACCAGGCATCAACACATTGGGGCAGAGGAATCTGTTGCAACTACAACAATCTATGCAAGCATTGCAAACATTGGCCTCTCTAGGGGTATGCCAAGTGGGACAGCAAGGAGGGTTGCAGATGCTAAATGGTCAGCAGCTGGAGCAACATGGACAAGGGGCAATGGGTTCAATGCCCAAGGCACTTCCAATGAGGGGAACTCAAGCTTCTGTCCAACCACAAGTGACACAGCAAATGCACAGGTCTGATGCTGCAATGGGGGGAGAGGAGGTAATTACTCTCAGGTTGTCAAAGAAAGAACATGCTTCTGCACAGCGGAAGGCACGAAGGACAATAGTCAACAATGCACGCAAGCTAGCCATCACCAGAAAGGCTAACGGACAGAAGCCTTTTTTTGTGACATGTGACTCATCTGGAAAGCCCAAACCCCCACATCGGAATATATGGGTTAACATGTTACGTGGCTATTGTAGCTGTTTAGATCCTAGCATAGACAACATCAATGCCCAGCCCCGTACATTGATGAATCAGGTGAGAAATAGATTAGAGGAAAACTGGGAGTATGTTGGGAATGATTTGTCATATCGGGAATTCAAAGCACAAGTGAATGTGTTTTTGAAAAATAGAAGGCATGGTCTAAAGCTTCTTATTGAGGCAGGTGCAGCAAGGCCTAATGATTGTGCAGAGGAGCATTGGGAAAACATGAAACGCCTTATTGCCTCAGAGGCAAAACAAGGTGAGGCAGCCAGGAATCGTGCCATGAGGGCACGTGTCAACACTCTACGTCGCTCTGGCCGTTGTGGAGAGGTGGGTAGCAATCATGCCATGAAGACACGGGTCAACACTCCAAGTCACTCTGGCCATGGTGGAGAGGTGGGTGCAGCAGGAAGATTGGAGAGTTCATAGCTACATTATTCCCATTACGTTTCCAATATATGCTTCATCAGATTTTGGATATTGTTCTGTTTCTGGACCTTTTCATTTGTTGTTTTCCGTTATTTAACTTAATAGGTTTACAGCCTTTGTTACTGTTGTGTCAGAGGGTTGTAAGCACCCTCTTTCATATTTGTGCTGATACAGGTTCTAAGAATATCCCATGGTGCAGGAGAATGAATTAGGACAGCCACCAACTGCAGCTGAGTTAAATGCAAATCTCTCAAAAGAAAAAGGGGCTGCAAAACCTAGTGCTTCAACACATTCAAAATATGTTGCTTCTCCCTCTATGAAGATGGTAAGAAAATATTAGAGCTTCATATGTTCTTGATGTTAGTAATTCATCTCCTTTGGGCAGCAAGCAACATTTCAAACTTGAAAGGTGGGGCATTACATGTAAGATAAGGTCAATCTGTAAGCACCTGGCAGTAGGTACTACACTCCATGATTCTTGTGAATGATGGAAGGCATGGCTGTGGGAACCAACCATAATTGTAATTTCATGTTTTTTGTTTGAATGTTGACATTTGTGGACTTGATTACAGGCAGGCTCAATCAGTAAACCTCAAGGAGTAACCACATGCACACCAAGTGGGAGTGATGCCACCAATTGGCATCATAGGCTTAGTACATTAGAGGGTTTGATGGCTCAGGTTGTTGCTGCTGTGATGAAAAATAATGCCTCTACAGCAACTATGGAAGGTACCGTAAACCAAGAAGAAGTTGTTAATGTGCCAAGTGGGAGTGATGCCACCAATTGGCATCATAGGCTTAGTACATTAGAGGGCTTGATGGCTCAAGTTGTTGCAGCCATGATGAAAAATAAGGCCCCTACAGCATCTGTGGAAGGTACCAAAAATCAAGAGGAAGTTGCTAATGTGCCACATGCACCAAGGATGATGAAATCTTATGATCTCGACAAGACCTTTGAGGGTAGTGCACTCCCAACAGTAAACAGACATGAGTCTATGATCTCCCACAGATATCCGGTGGGTTTCTTGACCAAAACCTTCTTGAGACCTATTGAGTGTAATGTGCTTCCATCAAAAATTTCATGTGCAACCAGTGACCTCTCATGGTGTTCTGGGGGGTTTCATGACCTTCAAACTCTGCATTGGCATTATTTGAATGTTGGTATGTTTCAGATCTTCTCACTGGAGCTGTTTCAATAATGCAGAGCTCAATAAACCTTATGAAGTCATTTTGACCTCTGAGATCAACCTACACACTACCTTCCCTTCCCATTTGCCAGCTGAGGTCTAATACTCAAGTGATTGTTCATAATTATACTAAGTTGGCATTTGTTGTGACTGTGAACTAACATGGTTGCTGTACTGTATAGGATGAAGGAAATGCAACAGGCCTTTCTAATACAATTTCTGAAGTTGGAAATGCCCAGCAGGAGCCATTGGTTGATGGCAGCCATAAGCAGGCAAGTCATTTGTTGCCCTGAATTTTTTTTTGAGCAAGAAGTGTTGGAAAGAAAGTAGACATAGTAGAACTTCAATCTTAGAGGCAGCAATTCACCCAACCCTATCCTTTTCAATGTTGCAGAACTCTGATAACCTCAAGAATGATCCCATGAATGTATATTTGAGACCTGGCTTGCCATGATGTTCATATGTGTATGCTCCATGTGACTCCACATGCCAATTGCAATGTTGTGCCAAAGTTCAGAGTACTATGGTGGGCACACAAGAGGAGAGCACCAAATTAGTCGTTGGCTTGGAGAAGTCTAACCTAAATAACCAGGAAGTTGCAGACAGCATGAAGCAACAACGGAAGCGCAAGTCTTTGAGCAAGAAGACCGCTACAGAGGTACAATTAGTTTTTATGGGGCATTGGTAGCTCTTTTTGTTACACCAACATGGTTGATTTGGAATTGTTTTGTGTTGCTTCTGGATGGTCTTGTAGTGTTTACTTCACATCTTCCAAGTTCTCTGTTGCTTCCATAATCTTCTAGTGACTACAACTTGTGAAACAAATCAGAATAGGGTAGCAAAATCTCCAGGGCTGGATTGATTGTATCCCCCACCCATAAATTGAGGTCTTCAGAGTCACATGTATTTTGCATTCTATCCTCCAAGCCACATAGTTCAAATGACAATTTTGTACATGGCATCAACATGGTGATGTGCTAGAATAAGTTGCTTGCAAATTGATTTCAGAATTCTGTTTTCTTTTAATTTTCAGTTCTTTCCGTGTGGTCTTTTAAATCATACAATGGGCTGTAATTGGGACTAGTACAGGTTATGAGCCGCTCTGAGGATGTTTTCCATGTATCCCCCACACACAAATTGAGATCTTCAGAGGGACAGGTAATTTGAATTCTATGCTTCATTTTGAAATAGATAGATCAAATGTTCATTGAATTTGCTTTGTATACCATGGTGAACACCCACAAAATTTTGACAAGTACATGTGACATGCTTGCAGTCAATCTTGAAACAAAGGATCAAGGTTGAGCTTCTTGACCCAGCAAGTTGAATCCCATGTGCATTGGGTGAGGTATGTGGTGTGGTGGGCATTACATTCCATAGCAACCCAATAGCACCTGAGACATGTACAATATCTATTACAAGTATAAAAAAAGGGGTTGACTAGACTACCATTTTCAAGCCCAACTGCCTCAAATATGAAAGGCGTGGAAAATTGCATTGTCTTGTGACATGACAAAGACATAGTTATACAGAAGTAGTGTAGTTCTATCTAAGTAGTGTGCGGCATTCATTCATAATACATAGGTCATTTTTCTATAGCAAACCTAGCAAGAGATGGAAACATGGCAGAACTTCAGAAACTTTGTTTAAATGCCTTTTGTGGTGGCATTTCACGTCATTTCCATCTAATCATAGAAAAATGCTGATTTCATCCCTACATGTACTTGTGGAGGCATTGACTATCAATTGTAGTCAAATACTTGTTTAAAAAAAGTATGTTTACTTTTAGCATTATCATAAGAACCATTGTCCATCACCCAAATTAACAAACTAATTTGATTCTTTAGAGGAGGTTTGGAAGAGATGACTAGAATCATTGTTAGTCAACAAAACCAACAAACCAATTTGGTTCTTTAGATAAAGTTGGTAAAGATGTCTAGCTCATATGTAAGTATTTCACTTTAGAATTAGTTAAGAAAAACGTCTTCATACTAAAAAGAGACAAAAGGTAAAGTTAACGCATGATAATAAATGTCCAATGTTAGTCAATTGGGACATAGTTCATCGTGACCCTACTTGGTCAAAAAAGCCACTCCTTTGTTATAAAGTAGTGTGCAATCAACAATTCTTTGTACAAATGGACAAAGACAAAAGTGATGGTAAATGGCATCTAAACCATTTATGACAGGTGGTGAATGATGATGGGTTCAAGTCATGACGTGTAATTAAGAAGTCACCCAAATGATGCCATGTGGAATGTAATTGGCTTACATTCTAATTGTCAAATTGACTAAAACTCAAATCAATCAACTAACGAATTGACCAACCAAAATTCAATCAAATGATGACACATGGTGAGTGATGATGAAACCAAATGGTGACACATGGAATTAAGTATCAAGCCAAGATGATGTCACATGGCATAAAATTGAAGCACATTTCAACTATCATTTCGACTAATAATCAAATTGGCAAATTGGCAATTTGATGAATTGACTAATCAAATCACAATCAAATGATGATAAGTGGCAAGTAAACATGAACCCAAACATTGACAATTTGATTAGTATTCAAGTTGATAATGTGACAAATTAATTAGTCAAAAACACAAACCTATCTTGGCCTGGGGGGGACCCTTAATGTAAAGTTTGGGATTTACATGCGTCAAACAACCATTTTTAGGGGGGGTAATTAGATAATTGTCCAACCTATTTTTTATCACCCTATTATTATCTAATTTTCTAATATATACATATTAAAGCCACCCTATATTTATTATAATCCAATATTTCAGATTATTACATACGTTATATTATAATTAAATTGATTATTTGAATAAAATATACCCTAATTTTTAACTAATTAACTTATAATTTTTACCAACAACCAATATATCGCACCCTATATTTTTACTCACATATTTTTTACTTTTTTCTACTAGTGTCATCCATGGTAAATTATACTACTATAATAATAAAGAAGAAAACCCAAAAGGAGAAAAAAAAAAAAGTTATAGTAGTGGGTACACATAATTGTCACACATCCAATAACTTAAATTTCTTCCTACCAAAGTACACAATGGTCTTTATTACCTATTAAAACCAAAATCTTCACACATTCACACTCTATTATTGATCCAATAGTCCCTCATGTTCAATCTTAACTACACACATTTTAATGCCACCCACTCACACAAAACCTTCCCTTTTTATCAAAATTGATATACAACCTTCTTTAGGTAATTAACATTACCAAGATAAAGTGTTAATCACTTTATGTTAAATTCTATTTATGTTCTTACATTACCTTAATTCCACTTTTTTTATTATTATTCTTGACAATCCCTCTTAGGTCAAAGGGAGGTGGTTGGGGAATCAACCCTACCTTATATATTTTCATTAGATTTTGTTGCTGAAACCATTACAAGTTTATATAGAATTTGAAACATCAATGATATAAAAAATATTTTCTATTTTGATGCTCCTAATCATTGTATCTAAAATAAATCTAAAAGATGTAACAATGTTTCCTATCCTTAAACTCTTTGGTTATGAACATTCATTTGGAACATGTTTAGGTTTTTTTTGGAAAATAATTTTAAAAAATACCTTTGATGTTATTCCATTTGATTATTGATATATATAATTGATTGACTAAGTATAATTTAGTTATGAATTTTCAAAGTTCAAGAGTGTGATTCTCGAAAGTGCCATGACAATTACGAATACAAATTTATAACAATTTTCATTTTTTTGATTCTAATAAAAACTTAGGTTCATATACTTGTGCATGAAATGGATAAACATGAGGGAAAAAATCTATAATTGTGAAAATATATATTTAAAAGGGCCCAAGAATATTATTTGGTCACTTTTGGTTCCTTCACCATTCTTTGAAATGGTTCCTAGTGGTACCACCCATGGATACTTCTACATTTTATGAATAATGATTTGATAGCCTATGAAAAACATTCACATATTTAACATATTTGCAAATATGATCCCATTCCTATTCCCAATTTCTTACTATAGAATATGCCTATCAAAAATATCAAAACACACTTTGATCAAGAAACTTCAAAGTAGTGAAAGAAACATTAAGAACAAAATATTAAACTACCAAAGAAAATATTTCTACCAATTCAAAAAAAATTCAAACATGAAAGTTACAAAGAATATTTATTTCTATTCCTAACCTTTTATTTTCTAAAAGTGTCTAGAAAATCATGAAAAAAGTTCCCTTCATCTCCAAATTCAAGGTTCAAATGTTCTTATCAAAAAAGGTGTCATCCAACTTGAATGACTATCGAAAAGTATTTCAATAAAGACAGTGAAAACCAATGTACTTTGTTTGAATAACCCTTCAATGACCTTTCAAGGTGTCACCATCCTATAATCTACTATTTATCGACTTAAAAAAATCCAAAACTTGTTATTTTGATAGTCTAATCACTAGTGAAAGTTTAAATTTTCAAATTTTCAAATTTTCAAAAAACATTTTTCTTTCTAATAAACACATTTGACCAAGTAGTAAAAAAACCCCTTTAGTCAAACGAACAAGTAAAAAAACATTATGTAATTTCAAAACCTTTAACTTTAACAAAAAATATCAAATTTATAGTCAAAACAAACAAGTTAGTCAAGTTGAACGGCTTAAGAAGTCGTGATTTCAATGGGAAAAAGTTGTAATTTGTAGATGGACTTTGACTCCAAGTGCAACTTGGTGTTATCATCTATGGATTTGACAAGGTCCAAAGTTACAACAATACGTAATAACATTTGATTCAAAGTGTTGATGATACTATTTTTGATGAAAGTTACAAATTCCATAATGAAAACTATAGTTTTGTATAAGACTAGGTGAACATGACATCTATTGAGACGATGATTATTATATTTCATATTGGTCAAGATTTTAACGATAAATTTGTACACCTTGAGAAATGGAACTAACCTACACCAAAATGAACAACAATAAGGACTAAAACCATAGATTTAGTCAAGCCTAATTGTTGTGAATATGGTTAGAGGCCTTGCTTTAGAGACTAAGATGAATTCATTTTTGGTTTGCAAGATGAACCTTTGAAGATTTGAAATGCATTCAAAATTGTATATCCATTTTCTAAAGGGGAAAAAAATTCCATATTTGTTTTGTAGGATTAACTTTTGGAATTTTGAAAATCTAAACAAATGCATTCAAAACGATATATATATATATATATATATATATCCTCTATTAGATTTGGAGGTTGTAGGCTTAGATGATGTTGCTCCTACTATAATTGATAAGGAATCATTTATGAGATCTTGGTACATAAATTAGTGTGTTACACTTCTTACATGTATGTCCATGTTTATGGATTTTTTGAATGAAGAATTTGAAGGAGTCCATATACCTTGTGGGGGATGGGGACAAGGACAAGGACTTAACAAATAACTCAAATATTAAATATTCATAACAAGCACCTTGGTTCAATGTTTCAAAGTCATTGATGCATTAGCTTTTTGGACATGGTGTTACAAGCTAAAGAAATGCATCAAAATAATAACAACCATAACAAGTTTAATCAATGTTTGGTTTTTCATGTTTAGTGTCAAAATTTATATTAGCATTCCAAATTTTTAATGTGTTTACATGACAATAGCTAATACATTATGGAAACATGTGAAATAATTTGAAATGAATCTAACAACTATAAAATATTCAAAAGTTCATTCATAAAACATTATAATCAACATTTTTTATATTTTTCCCCAAATGTTTCAAGGACTTGAAATCCATTCTATATGACATGTAATAATGCATAATGATTCTTCATGCCTTTATATAACAATATAATATGTTAGGAACAAAAAACAAGTATTTTTTGCCATTATAAAAATCTTGAATTTCTAATCCATCCTTAAAAAATTAATGATTTTCTATTGTGTGAATCTAACTTTTCTATTGTTTGAATTCATTTGACTTGTGTTAATTGTTGTGCCTTTAAAAAAGAAAAACAACTACATGAAAAACAACTCAACAAGAAATACCAATTTTTTAAGTTAATCACTATAATTTTTTCATCTTGACAATTATAGTTTCAAGTTTTTTATGAAACAAATTGTTCAAATTCAACTATTAGTATGGGCTATTGGATAATGTGTTAATGCATGGGACTGACAATTGAGTGTTGGATCTTTCCATTGTGTGTGCAAGTTCTTCAGTCACAACTATATATCTTTTACTAGGTTGTTATAGTGATGTTTTACCAAAACAAGCATAAGGTCAAATTTGTAACAAATGAGGTTGAACATTATTAATTAATCATCTTGTCACTATAAGTTAGTTTTTTCATAGTTGTTTTCAAATTCATTTTCTAATATTAAACAATTTAATAGGTGTTAATCATAACAAGAATGTTGACAACAAGTGGAACCAATTTGAAGTTAGGATGTTTTATAATCAAACATGATTGGAAGAAGTCTCTAGGGTGGTGTAATAGGATTTTGATTCCTAGAGTTTGTAAGTAGATTTCTTTTGGGCCATGTTTCTCACATAGGATTATTTTTCTAAAGGAAGCAAGTATTCAATTTTGAAGGAGGTGATACATGTTGATATGACTTCATAATGTCACTTTGAATTTTGTAGGTTATTATGGATAGTAATTAACTTTAGACAATATCTATGCAATCCTTTTGCAATTAAGATAATTGTGGTTTAATTTATGTCTTTTGAAAATTGGCCTTTGTTGCATGGTACAACTAATACCACAATGCCCTTGCAACAAGTCCAATCTCTCCCACAATAGATGTTAACAAGTTTTCAAATACATTTTGAACACATATATCTTTAGTACAAGTAATAACTTTGATGTGTTTATTGTATAAATAATTATCATAATTATTTTTATGTCAAACATGTATATTGGGCTATGCAAGATAGCAAGGATGATGTATTGATTTGGAAAGGTTTCTAACTCCAAATTCTACTATGTTTTCCGTAGAAACATTGCATTCCAAATGCATTCCAAACCAACTATTCATAACCCAAGTTTACATCTTATGTTATCTATCCATCATCTCATTCCTTCTTGCTTCAATTTCTCTCAAATGCCATCAACTCATGTTCTTACAAGAAACTTGTTTCAATGCTTTTGTAAAGTAACATCAAATGATCCCCATTTTAACATGACCAACATTAGCTTGAACATCATCAATTCATGTTCTTGCATGATACTTACATTGATGCTTTTGTAAATGAACCGCTAAATTCATCTTTCGCCTTTTGAAAGTTGATCATCCTTAGTAGTGTGGACACTAGAGTAAAAACCAAGGCCCAAATGTAATTAGGAAGCACAAGTTTAAGAAATACATATTAAATGAAACTTTAAATTCAACACTGAAAATTCTTATGAAGTAATATACAACATTTTATTTTTCTAAGTTTGGAACTAGGCGATGTATTTGACATCTCGAAATGACATTCGGTAGTTTTCATATGGGCCTTAAATCCAATAGGGTCAATGAGCTCCTCCCCCTTTCATGTTTTCCATGATTTTTGTGTGTCAATCAAGGAGCATAAATTTTTAACTGTGGCTATATACAAACAAGGGTTATAAGATTAGTGTAAAAAATATACACAATTTTGGGGGTTTACAAAATAGGATTGCACCTTAGGGATGAAAAATGCCTATACGACCAATTAGAAATGAAGTTTTGAATTGTAAGGTTGCCTTAATAAATCAACAATGCATGCCAAACATGCAAATTGCAAAGAACTTTTAAACAAGAATTTGGTATTTTTACACATCATTTTCTTAATTTACTCAAAGATTTTACTTAGGGTGCTCCTTATATTAACATATATAAAATTATAGCACATTACTTGTGTTGTTTGTTTTCTCCATGACCAATTTGAAAGGTTTGAAATCAACTTTGAAAATTGATGAATGCCATGTGAAAATTGTAACTTATATGTGACAAGTTCAAAAAAGACTTTCCTTTAAAGGTTGAAAATCAAAATTCATGGGCAAGACCGAAGCACATCAATGTGGTCCAAAATGGGACCAAAATGCATAGAATAGTAGATGGACGAAATATCTAGTATAGCCAAAATGTGGCATCTAGTATACTCAAATATCTAATGTAGCCAAAATGTGGCATCCAGTATACTCAAAAATCTAGTGTAGCCAAAATGTGGCATCTAGCATACTCAAAATATCTAGTGTAGCCAAAATGTGGCCTCTAGTATACTCAAAGAGCTAAAAGAACTACCCAGTTCCAGGATTTTGAAAATCGGCTCTGGGCAGGTACAAGGCAAGGGCAGGTCTTTGAAAATTTTGACCTCAAATTGCCATTTTTACATAGAACAGATCTGATATCCAGTTAGGGTTTGGTGCAAAAATCTACTACCTGCCCAGGACCTGGAACATAACATACCCTGATGCGTATGTAAAAAACCAAAAGGCCAAAAAAACAAAGTGCCAAAAATGAAAAAGATCAGTACCCTCGGCAACAAAAGGAATTGCCCAAAATTACAAAATTGTTAGAAAATTGTGAAAAAAGTTGAAGACTTGCAGTCTACATTTGGAATGCTGAGGATTGACAATCAAAATGCCAAAACAAAGCCTGCCACAAAGTAAAGAATCCCTTGTGCATTTTAGTACTTTAAAGGAGCAAATTACATGACATGACTTGAGCATTTTTGGTGTTGTTGGGTACAATTGGGTATCAGTTGAGAAGATTTGCAGGACCTTATTCTGACAAAGGCACTTGAGCTGCAAGTGAACGCTTGGGTGGAGGTAAAATCCAAAAACTGGGTGAAGTGAGACTCCTGTTAAAGACCAATTTTGGTGAGCAAACTAGTTTGGTCCTCTGTTTTTTTCTCCCTTTAAGTACTGTTGTTTTCATCCTGACTTTTGATATGGTTCCCAGTTTTGCCTAAGCTGGGGCCCAGCACACCCAATTTGGGGGGTACTTTACAGAGAACCACTATAATGTCCTTGAATTCAATAACCGACAATGGTATAAGTGCAATCCAGCATTACCATGACTATTATATTCAACAGCATTAAGGGTAAATATAACTGCTATGTGTGAGATGATAGATGATCATATATGAGATTGCAGAGAGAAGAACTTCACAATAATCCTTTGAATGCTGAAGCATTATTTCAGTTCCAGTAAAACCACAAAGAAAGTGACAAAAATGATTGGGGGTCATAACTTAAGCTTTGTGAGTCTATTGCAAACTATGGTACCATCACCTTCAATCATGGGATAGTCACTGACTAGTTGCCATTACTCTCCCCTTCCCCCTCCCACTCCCAAACTGTCTTCTTCAACAACCCAATGTGGGCATAAATTTGTAGATTGGAACCTGCTCAAAATTTTAGTCAAACAATTATACAATATGTGCATCCTGTGGTTTCTGTTGCATTTTGTTTCAACTTCAAAAGCAATGGAAAGATTCTGAGTTGCCATTACTTCCCCCCACCGTCTTCATCAACAACTCAATGTGAGCTTAGCTTTGTAGATTAAAATTATCTGCTCAAAATTTTGGCCAAACAATTATACTACATTTCTTGCTTGCTTCCCGTACTGTCTTAATCAACAACCCATCGTGGTCATAGATCTGTAGATCATAATCTACTCAAAATTTTGGTCAAACAATAATACAATATTTCATCCTGAGTTTTTGTTGCAGTTTTAGATGCAAGGGGATCTTGAGTTGCCATTATTGCCCCCCCAACTGACTGCATCAATCAATCAACAACCCAATGTGGACATACATTTATATAGCATAATCTGCTCAAAAGTTTAGTCAACAATTATATTTCTTCATTAGCTTTTTTTGCATTTTCAGGAGCAACAGGAAGACTTGATATTAGGTCTACCGGCACTCAAAAGAAACAGGGCTTGAGAGTAATGTGATGAGTAAAGCAGTCTAATGGGAAATCATGTTGCTTCTTCACCTCCAAGATGTCACAATGAAGTTATTGACCTTCCATCATCACATCATCATATGACATTGCACAACAAAATGGAGGTTTTACTGCTTCAAATAATATGGAACCAGGAGGAAAGGTAGTAGACTCCGTATGTTTTGTGTCTTCATATGCAGGTCATGTAGTGAGTTTCACATTCTTAAATCAGATTGGGAGATAGGTACTGGGTCTACCTAACCATTAAGAACCCTTTGGCAGTAATAACAGCTGACTGTACTACATAGATGAAGAAGGTTCTGCGACGAACAGAACAACCATGGACGACAATTGCAGAAGAGAAGAAAAGCAGAGAAGAACAGAGTGTTGTAAGCTTCACCATCATAAAAAAAACCTTCGTAGCCTAACTGACTAACAGGATGTGTCATTTCTTGTTAAGAAGCATCAACAGGGATTCAATCTGATCTGATGACAGTCTGTGTGACCCATTTGGCTAAGTCTCCTCCTGCAGGAGTATAGTTGAATGTGGGCAGATATGACCAGAGTTGTGAGTTCAAATCTTTACTCGTGTCTGAATCCTTTCACTGCTCACTCACAACTCAGGAAGAAGGTTTATACAGAGTGCAAAAGAAAAACCAGACTTGACATTTAATTTTTTTTTAAAAGGTTGAACACCACACATTCAAGAAGCAGCAGCAAAAACACAGAGGAGGGATGGATGGACTCAAAAAACCAGAAGAAAAGCCAAGTTTGATAACACAAAACTAGAACAAAGTTGTTGTGCACACAGTCAAAAAGATTCAATGGTTTGAACAATAGTGCAAGACACAGAGTCAGAGATCAAGTTGGAGAGGCACAGAGAGACAGAGTACACATGTCCCATGAGATTGATCCTTCTTCTTCTTCTTGTTATCAGCCCAGCTTTTCTCATTGGCAATCAATGGATCCCCAAGTTATGTACATTGCCAAAAAAGAATCTCCCATCAAGTCTCCGTCCTTGGGGAGGGAGATTTTCTTCACAACTTTCACAAGTGACTCACAAAGCACCGTAGAAACCCAAACCCTAGTATAGTACAAAAAGGAAGCCGCAGAAGATCATCTTCGAGATCATCTGTCACTGCAACAAAGATCTGCAGTGCAGGCTTGGTACCCAATCCGCAGAAATCTGTGCTAGCCAATCCGAAGAAGAAGAAGAAGAAGAAGACGGCGCTGCGTCTTCTTCAGCATACAAGCTGGTTGCTGCTGCTGCTGCTGCCGTGCATCATCATGAGTTGGAAATCATGGAAGTCGACTCGGCCATCGCCGTCTTGGTCGACAGAATGGATCATGCGGCGACAATCTTCTAGCGTAATACACTGGTCTCCCAAGCCGGACAAGATCCGGTGAAGCGAATCCGCGGAGATGTAACCCTGCTTCTCCACGTCGAACACATGGAAAGCGTCTCTGAGAACATCCAGCTCTGCCGCCGTCGAGTTCTCTTGATGTTCCATATTGTTGTCGTCCTCCCCCGCCATAATCGCCTGGGACGCCAACTTGTTGAGGTTGATAAACTCCTCCAAGTCGATGAAGCCGTCGCCGTCGACATCCACGTCTCTCACCATGAGCTCCAGCTCCTTGTCCGTGTACTCTATCCCCAGAGAAGAGAGCACCAGCCCCAGCTCCACTGCCGAGATTTTGCCCACTCCGTTCTTGTCGAAGTATCTGAAGACTTCTGCTAGCTCGCTGCTGCTGGAGCATGACGTCACACAAAGCTCGGATCTTCTGCTCCTGTTTCTCGGGGTTGGTTTTCCCAAGAGTTCTCCACTCATGCTCCACCTCTTGGACTGCCTCCACATCCAAGACGTAAAGGAGGAGGAAGTCTTGGGTAGCGACAAGGCCTGACGCTCCAACGACGACGGCGACAGCTCTTTCAGCCTTCTTCCCGGAGACGACGAAAGCTCCGATGATGACGACGGCGAAGAGTCCGAGGACGAAGAGGATACAGACGGCGACTGCAGCGACCGCGTCCTCCTGATCCTCAGAAAAGATGGCACCTTCATCTTGCTTGCTTGCTTGCCTTGTCGCCTTGTGATTTTCAAGAGCGCTTTCGAAATCCAGAGCTGGATCAAAACCTCAAGACTTCTTCACGAATAGCGACTCTCTCTCTCTCTCTCTCTCTCTCTCTCTCTCTCTCTCTCTCTCTCTCTCTCTCTCACACACACACACACACACACACACACACACAAGCAAGCAAGTACCTCCAGTCGAGCTCAATATTCTTCTTCAGAAACTGCCAGAGAAAGCGTTGTATTTGCAATTGCAATCACCTAGACGGTGCCATAGCAAAGCAGAAACTACCTAAAGACGAATCCGTGAAGAGAATACGAATTAGGCCGTTGAAACTCAACAGCAGAACCGACATACAAAAAATACGTACTTTACAAAAACCAAAGATGAAACCAAAAAGCCAGCACTCAATGCACGATGATGATGCTATTCTCGTCCACAACAACACCAACAACAAGATCGTCGGCAACAACAACAAGAACGACAATCGCAGAGAAAGTCCCGCGCGCGAGCCAGCGCGAATTTGCGGAGAACCCGTGCGAACAACCAAACCAGCGCCAACAAGAAAGAAGTTGCCAGGCTTCTTCGCAAAAAGCAACAACTCGGGTTCTTCCGCGCGCCTTCCTTGGCTAGCGTATCGTACACGTACGTACTTTGGCGGGACCTTCGTGCCTGTCAATTTTATTTCTGCCCAATTTTTTATTTTATTTTATTTTAATTTAAACATGGTTTGCCCCTGGCAGGCCACAAGGGACCTTAGAACACCCCCCCCCCTCCCCCCACCCCACCCAACAACAAAAAATGAAAAAAAAATTCCCTAAAACCATATGTCATGAATCAGTACATACCCATATCCTTATTATATTGATCTTCATTATAATATAGTAAAATTATTATTATTATTTGAACTTCTGCTTGACCTTAGCTTCCATTTGATCTTTAACTTTCCGTCTTCTAGCAAAAATGGTTATATCGAGACCCACCCACCCGTGTGTTGGGTGGGTACTTGGTTTGGCATGTCGGTTAGAATCGTAGGTTGGTTTCGGTTTTTGGTTACTTGAGAAATCGATATGGATGGTGTTTTATAATGGGATCTGGTTTTGGAATTGGAACTAGAACTTGTACTCGGTAGGTTCTAGAACCAGAATCAGAATTTTTGAAAACTTTTTTTTTGGGGTTTGGGGAATGGGTTGGGGGGGGGGGGGGGGGGGGGGGGGTGGGGTATGAACAAAGGGGTAAAGTAGGAGTTATCTGGGGTTTTTGGATGGTTTGGGTTTCCATAAACCAAAATCTAACAAAAATTTAAAGGGGTTTTTAC
>Ga0116231_10000238_pt1 | contig 83737 bp, 60 predicted proteins | sample S1TSphgellanicum_2_FD_89695 | JGI IMG/M metagenome (GOLD analysis project Ga0116231, IMG submission 89695) | Host-associated microbial communities from peat moss isolated from Minnesota, USA - S1T2_Fd - Sphagnum magellanicum MG | ecosystem: Host-associated > Plants > Peat moss > Unclassified... | reverse complement strand
TTTTGAATAGACCTAAAAAAAAACCAAAAAAAAAATACCATTGCAAGTTTTCTAAAATATAATAATGAGAAAAAAAAAAAAAAAAGGTCAATTTACTAAAATTACCCAAAAAAAATCAAAACTATCACTTTAAAAACAAAAAAATGCTCACTCAAAATAAATTTTAAAATAAAAATTCAGACCACCAATTCCTGCAATTTCATTGGTCATAACATTTTTTTCTGCACACCAACACACAACCCTATTCAACACTCTAGAATTATAACCCTCGAACAATTCTAGGTTAGGAAAAGACGAACCGAAAACCGAACCTTATCCACGCCTTGACTGGTTTTTAGGTCTGGGTAGCCGTCTACATGGGGAAGGACGATGCACAAGTTTGAGCTTCTCTTCGCGCGCGCGTCGCTGCCGCTACTGCTTCTCATGCACTGCCCCTCCTCTTCTGCATCATCTGCTACTGCTCAGGTATGTCTCTCTTTGCCCATGGAGAATATGCAGATGTTCTTTGTGTTTTTTTTTCCCGGGGTTTAAGATTTCTTGTGTCTTTCTGAGGGTGTGAAGTATCAACGGAAACAGGCTCTTGGGTTAGTCTCTTTGCCACCGTAAAGTGGGCTATATTCTGTGTCCCCCCCCCTTCCCCCCCCCTTTTTTTTTGCATTTTCCTTGTTGCTTTCGTAGCTGTTAATCTCCAATTATGGAGCAGTTAGTACTAGCACGGAGTGTGAAGAGGTGTTGCAAAACGGATTAGACTACTGTCTTTGTTTGGTGCTGAGGACTAGGGGAGATTTGAGAATCTGAGGATAAAGAAGAGGGTTGCGTAGAGGGTGTGGCAGGGAGGACACGATGGTGAGAATCAGTGTTCTGAACGATGCGCTGAAGAACATGTTCAATGCTGAGAAGCGGGGTAAGCGGCAGGTGCTTATCAAGCCTTCTTCCAAAGTCATCATCAAGTTTTTGACCGTCATGCAGAAGCATGGTACTTCCCCTAAATCTTTTTTTCCTGTCTTCAGTCTTGCTAGTTCTGAGAGTGCACCAGAAAGGAATGAGTTGCAATGGAATCAAGCTCACTTCTTTTTGTGACACAATGATGCAACTGGAGTATGGTAGTATAACTCTCTTGAATTGTAAAACATTTTCCTGAGCTAATTGCTTGATTTCTTGAAATGAATGTTTTGAAAAGAGTGTCTATTGATCAATTGAAAGAAGAATCTGGTCGGAATTGAGTTTTGTTCCTCCATCTTTGAAGAGCAAGTTTTCTTCAGTTTGCTTTGTGAAGCAGTCTTTCAACCTGGAATGCAGTAGGTTAAGATGCTGAGCTGTTATTCCAGCATTGCAGGAAAGAAATTGAAAGATATATGTCCAGGTATAATTTATTTCCAACCTTCCTCCTAAGTTTTCCAATCTTCCTCCTAGGAAGGGATGGCTTATACCATAAGGTATAATTATCAAAGATTGTGATGCTGACATACGTGTGATGATGTATTTCATGTTCTGGCAGGTTACATTGGGGAGTTTGAGTTGGTTGATGATCACAGGGCTGGGAAGATTGTGGTAGAGCTCAATGGGAGGCTGAACAAATGTGGAGTCATCAGTCCCCGTTACAATATTGGAGTTGCAGAGCTTGAAGATTGGACAGCCCGGCTTCTCCCTTCTCGTCAGGTTTGCTCTCTTACTACCTATCAGAGTGCCCTGTGATTTAGGGTTCAGGGTTTTGGCTACACATTTTGCAGAGCATGGAATGGAGATTTTGGGTTTGAACCACTGCTAGCTCCTGGGGATTTTGTGTTTTACATAGAAGGCGAGTTTGCCATGTTTCATATAGTAGTCAGCTGTTTACCAAGGCAATAACTTCGTCATCTGGTCTTGAAAAATGTCTGGGTTTCAAGTCTTCAGCTGTTTGTAAATCTGTTGTAGCCCTATTTGAATTGTACAACTAGGGAAATAGGACAGTAGCTTTGATGAGTCAGTAGGCTATACTGGCATTAATTATCACATCTGGTCAGTTAGACATGAAGATCTGAATTGATCATTGTTGACTACACTTTGTCCCATTTGGACGGATTGGTATGGTCAACTATTTGAGAACTGTCCAACATAGGTCTGTTGAGGGTTTCATATCATACCATTGGAATGTGTTTTATGAGAAATCTATCGCTAAAATCTAGTAGCATCACAGTATGTTCTCCCCAGAATCCTGAAATCTCCCTTATCCCCAATTTGCCACATGGCTAGTTGGAGGGCATCCCCACTGCAAGCTTGCAGTAATAAACTCTCAAGAGAGACTTGAACTGCTGAAGCATTACTTTTGCATTCTAGATTACTCATCTGAATGTTAGTGTCCATAACACTCATCCCCTAGCCAGGTGCAGGCATGGTTGGGAGTTTCTTGAACTCTCCAGAATCACAATGATCACCTCAATATAATCATAATGAATGCTATTTTTCTGTTTAGGTTTGTGATTATGATATACTCAATGGTCAAGGTCAAACCGTTGGAGTGAAGGGATGATTCAGTGTAATCTCGAGTCTGCAACTTAGGTGACTCCCTTGTTACAGACTTTAATTGACTGAGAAATTGCCTTTGACCACGTCTGTAGACATGGACTGTGCCAACTCCCTTCTAACAGGCTTTAATTTCAGTGAGTGATTGCCTTTCACCACATGTCTTTGTACATGGACTGTGCCTAACCTTTCTTATGTGGATTGAGAGAAAGGGCATAGTTCTCACCATTGTGAATATTCTTCAAGACCAGGATGTTCATGCTGAATCATGTCCTGATCTTCTTCTTGCCTTGGTCTTTGTTCTTCCCTGCTGTCCTTTTCTTGTGTTTTGTTTATCCTGTTGTGTTTTTCTGTTTTTGTTATCTCCTTGTGTTGTTTGCTGCTAGCCAGTAGCATGGCTGAGTCTTCCCGTTGCTTCTGGATTTGCAGCAGAAACTTGGTACATAGGTTAGTGTCTTCACTGGCCTTTATGCACTGTAGGGAGTTGATGAAGTCAGTTTGGAAGTTGTGCTTCTCTATCATACATGCTACTGTTGATGGTCCCTGAACAGGTGTGAGTATTGCACTGTTGTTCATACTGCTTTAGTGTTTTACTTTGGTTTTTGTTTCTTGGTCCTTTGTTCTGCTTTGTCTTTCCTTCTTTGGAATTCTCTGTGGCTTATTGAAGAAGTGTTAACCTCGCTTTGATTTTTCTTAATTGTGAGAATGGACATTTCTTGACTCTTATAAGAGATATATTCTTGCCTGTGTCTACAGTTTCTCACTGTTGTGAATGTTCTTCCAGATCAAGACAGTCATGCTGAATCATGTCCTGATGATCTTCTTGCCTAGTCTCTACAGTTCTCGCCATGGTGAATGTTCTTCAATACCAAGACGCCTGTGCCAAAGCATGTCCTGATGATTTTCTTGCATGTGTCTTACAGTTTGGATACATTGTTTTGACGACATCTGCTGGAATTATGGATCATGACGAAGCTAGGAGGAAGAATGTTGGAGGCAAGGTCTTAGGTTTTTTCTACTGAGTCCTTAAAATGACAAGGCACTTGTGCCTTGCATATTTGGGTTGAGTCCGGACTGAGAGCCTTCTGCCATTTTGTTGAATACAGAAATGGAGGTGGAGCATGTTGAAAAATTGCAGATTTCTCATGAAATTTTCCGTGTTTGTCAATTATTTTAAGAATGGATAGAGTTGGTTCAAGAAATTCATCATCAAAACAGGCAAATCTCAATGCAGTCATCTATTATTTGGAAAATTGTGATTACAGCCTTGTATCATGTGTGAAATATGATACATAACTAAAACCTGCACTTCCGCTGCAACAATATATAAGACACAATTACAGAAGTCACAGTAACTTGAGATAGACCTCAGATTGATTCTCGAAACATCTGAATTGTATATTAAGTACAAAACAGACATTGTTACTAATTGCAAATTCTTTACACACAAAGATGCGCATATCATCACTAAAACTTTACATCATACTCTTATTTGAGTACATCAAATGGTGGTCCTTATTTCTACTACCTCTAGTGTAGTGAATGAGATATCTGCCTCTGAAATCATGATCCATTCTAATAGCAACTGTAAAATATAGCTAATAAGATGGAACGTATAATTCCATTTCCAACTGAAGTAGACATATATAAATGAAATCAAGACAATGATAATATAACTAGCACCCCTGTCCAGATCTAGGTGGGGTTACCTGAACATCTTCCCAACCATTGGTTGTCATAAGCAATCAAGGAGCTCCATCAGCTTGCCCACATCAAAGTGTGACAGCAGATCGGTTTAATCAAGTCATAGCATTCTAAAGTCATCCTCATAGTATACAATTTAGGCATTGCAGGCTTTTATTTTGTAGTTTCAGAATTCTTATTTAATGTGCACAGTTCTCAACCACTACTTGTAACATAATTCAGTCAAAGTCTATTTGAAGATCTGAGTGCATAGGGGCATGGCCATGGGGTATGCCACCATCTCTGATAGCTTCCAACAATCCTTTGATATGCACTCTGCAAATAAAAGATCAGAATTTGTGAGGAACTTGACAATGCCACTTATGTCTGCTACCTCATGTCAATTGTCTGCTGTGGATCGATTGTGATGCAGCTATAATATACAGGTAAGAGTTATTATGTCAGTTACTATGTCATCTGGCCCCTAGTTCATGATCAAGTCACAGTTACTCTCTGGAGTTGGACAGAACAACTCAAATGTGCAAGAATTACTGTAATAGACTGCAAATTTTCCATGAAAGTATTTACAAAACAGTACCGGTAACAGTACCGGTGCTTCAACTGCCCAGTCTGAGCCCAAACTCCTGAACTCAAAAGCCAATCAATGCATATCATTCTTGGAAGTATTGCTACATTTCTTGTGCTGCAAAGTACTGGGTGCTCTCTGACAGCTATGGAAGTGAAAATCTATGTTGCACCTGTAACAACCCACCTAAATAACAGCCTGCAATAGCTTGATTCCAGGTTCCCGTCATTCCTCGCTGCAAGAAAGACGAGCAATCAAACCCACCTACCTTCCTTAACCCCTTTGACGCTTTATTCATCTCAAGAATTATTTGTCAACCGCCGAATCACAGCCTCTGCAAAATTCTGTTGCCTGCAAGACAAAACAACTGCCAGTTCAGGAGCAGCCCATACCTTGCCAAAGGTGTGTCCACAAAAGTGAGAGCTCTCAAGACTGGGGAAAATGAATAAAGTGAATGCCACAAAGTTGCTGAAAAGGAGATCATTGAGTCTTATTTCCTTGAGGGCACTCATAGCCATCAGGTTAGTGCCTCCATGGGTCAATGCACACATGGGCATAGAAAAAAGGATAGATGCTTACTTCTTCTCTGTGAGCTTGGGACTTGGTCGATAATACTTAAGGTATCCATCCCATGGGACTTTCTTTATTCCTGCTCTGTTAGCAATCAAATCACGCACCCTGTCAAATTGAAAACAAACACATGTGTCAATTTTGACTTGAAATAGGGGAAACTCACAAAAGCATACCAAATGTCAAAGTTCAATGTTCTCCCTCTACTCATAAGCAGATTTTACCCAGCCTGCTCAGCAGAAAACTGACTACAAAGTGGACACAGATTAGATAAGGAATAACTGCAAAGTTACAAATATTTTCTGATGAGGCTCACCTTTCAGCAAATTCAATTGGTGTCTCACCAGGGTGTAGAGTCTGAGGTTCCAGGTACCAGACATCACAAACAACTGCCCATGATGTCATCAAGCGCATCAAATGCATGGTGAAGGACTGCCTGTCACACACCCAGAACTGTTCAATATGTGCCACATCTTTTGCTCAAAGAATTACATGGCACATTTCAGAGCAAAAGGAAGCAAAGGACAAAAGGCAGAAGCAGAAACACATACTTCTTGCTGTTCCAAAAAGCATCTACAAATATCTTGTTGTACTTGATTGCAATTGGACACACTGTACAGTCAAGCTCAAAAGCGCCCTGCACATGGACCCTTAACAATGTCAAAGGGAACCAATACACTTATGTCTTCCTGACAGACTTGCACGAAAGCAATCTAGTCCAGTTACTGCCATACACAAGGAACTAATTGCACAAAGAAAAAATTGTCGCTTTTGACCCACCTTCTTGAACATAACTGTGTATTCATTGTTGACACAAGTGCCTTCAGGGAACACTAGTAGAGGGTTAGAATCAGGGTCTTCCACATGCCGCTTTAGCCTGTAAAGAAATTATAGAACACTACAGGAATTTAGCAACACCAACTTCAATGATATAGGTTACTCCTTACAGAGTTGCTCTGCAAAAGCATTTTTTGTCAGGATTCAGTGAATGAAGATCTTCATTGGCCACTGTCATGTCCAGACAAAACAGTACTACAGAGGATAACACATACTTTAGTGATGTTACTCTTGGAACAGACCTGCATACTGTAAATGAGGTGTAACAGGAGAGATGCAAGAGGCTAAGATGAACATACTTTTGTGCAACAACAAGACGGTCCTTAGATTCTGTTCGGTTGAACCAGATACAACCCAAGCTTTCAAGAACAGTTGTCTGAAGAAAGCCTGTCCCACCACCACAATCCACCAGTCATAATTCCAACACAGAAATTCTTACAACAGGTTCTATGAAAAAGGCTCTCTTTTTCTTGGTTCAAACAGAAGTACCTAGTGACAACTCAGGTGATCAGGAAAGAGGTTGACCTAGAGCAAATAGAATGGAACAAAGACAGGAGCTTACCAACCCAACCACCATGCTTCTGCATTATCACTGCAAAAGCAGTCATTTGCTCCAGTATGACAAAATCAATCATAGATGTGTGGTTTGCTACAAAAACCTGCACTGACCTCAGCCCAGAGTTGGTGAGGATCTAGCACACTTTAAGACCTTGGCAAGACAAGTTGTATTAACAGAGGCCCACTTCCCAGTTCCTGTTGTTTGTAACACATTACATATTGAGACCTGCAACAGTGTCAGTGACAGAATCCTGATGAATGAGGAGGGCACCTGCTTGGCACGTCTACTTGGTCGGGGGCCGTGGTACTTAACAACACCTGTCCATGATGCCACAAAGACACTGCACATGAACTCCACCAGGCCTCGCTGCAGGCAGCCGTAACAGTGCCAATACATTAACCACCAGGCATGGAGAAAAAGCCAATTACCACAAAACCAGCATTCAATTACAATGCATAATCATGGAACAATGAGGAATGAATGCAAATGCAAGGTACAAGGATGATCCCTGCTCACCTCCAGCTGCTTTCGAAGTGTGTCATGACCTTTCAGAGCTATGTGAATTGGAAAGAAAAGTCCCAAGAATATGATCCATCCTACTGTGAGGAGCACAACCCTGTTTCCCTCTCACATCCCAATTTTGGCAGCTTAGTCGAAGTCCCCGCAGACAGCAATGATCAGTACCTCAGAATCTTTCTGAGAGTGGTTAAACCAGAACAGCAAGCTCAGAATCTTACATAGCAGCCCTGATTTTTGATGAATAGATTCCAGAGCACACCTCTGAGAGAAGCCAATGAACAGAAACATAAAAGAAGTAGCACAAACATGAATTCAAAGACCAAAGAATAGAAGGAACACCTTGTGGGAAAGAGGATACAATATCGAACAATTACACCAAGGCACCAAAGAGGGGCCAGGTACAAATTCCAGTTCCAGGGTTCAGGGGCATTGGACTTGAAACAGCGGGTGAAGGAATCCTGTGCCCCAGCCCACTCTCCCTTCATCACTCAAAATGCAACAACATGCTGCAGACCATCTGTGAACTAACCACAGCAGCATCCAGCCACACATTATAGACCACAGTGCAACAACACCAATGAAAGATCTACAATGTCATGCAAAAAGAGCAATTTCTCCCTCCATCACCTACAATGCTGAAAGCCCCTCAGATTCAGTTTTACTACACCTTGCTGGTATACAACTGAGAATTTGATGACCTTACCACACAGACTGCAACAGGGAAATAGGGCTTACTTTTGAGGAACCGAATGCTAGTGCCCACAGGAACCAAATATAAAATCTTGCAGCACACAGACATGAGATCTGCCCTCAACAGCAACAAACTTACATCGATGATGGCGCTTGCAGCTTCAGTCAACACAGGCGAGATGTCAAGGAGATCCCGTCTGTTCACAATGAATCTATCACTTTCACTTATCCCATACCAAAATTGCAGTGGAATTAACCTCCACCAAACTAAAAGAAACAGAATCCCTTAGTCTTACATGCAAACTTCCCCTTATGACCACTGACACCGACTGACTTTCACAAAGTGCAAAACGGACATCCATAGAGAAAGAGTGTGCAGAGATGAAACACTAGACTCAAAAAATCGTTCCCAGAAGTATACTGGATTCCAGAATCGGGAAGCAATCCCGAAAGCAACACTGATTGTAAAACCAGAAGCTAACCTAGGCCAAGGGTCATCAGTCCATCCGAAACTAGAATCAGTCTGGGATTATCCAATATCAAAATTGCATACGTGATGGTTGATTTTGTCGTGTACGCAATGCGAACACACAGAGAAATCTTAATTTTGCAGACCTAGGAACAGTCAAGCGACAAGTTAAGGTTTACGGCATCCTTAGCCTACATAGGTATCCGACTCTCAGGAGAAAAACGGCCGAAAACGCATCCCGAAAACAATCAGACAACGGGAGGAAAGAAGCAAGCACAGAGGAAGAGGGGGAAAAAAACCATACAGCAAAAGCTTGTTGTCGAGGTCAGTGACAGTGGGATCTTCCTCCGCATTGGGGTTGAGGGACAACAAGTCCTCCACATGCAGCTGGTACAGGTTCACTTCCGACTCTGACGGCCGGAACAGCGACGGATCCCTTGTACGTTCGCCAATTCCGCTTGCCCCTGACAAGCTGGCTGCTTTGTCGAGCTTCGGCATCACGCCCGCGTTCGCTTCCTCTCTCCGCTGCTGCAGATTTCCTCTCTCTCTCTCGCCGCACTGTCTTTCTCTCTCTCCTCTCGCTCGCAGAGCTCCCACAGCATCTTCATTACTGGAGAGGAATACAAAATTATCAACAGCGTGTCATCTCCTCTTGAACAGAAAATGCATATTATCAATATACACTCCTGTTCTCTTGGATGAAAACGCTTCCAATCATTTGTGAATTCTAGGTCGAGGCATCATCCGTGAAGGAACCAGTCAGGGAACGAAGTCGCCGTCCTCTGGACGGAAACGTACTTGAATACCGACCCCTGGACTTTCCTGGCCTGCCGCGCGAGCATTCTTGCCCTAAAGCTTGCGAGCTTACGCGTCGCTCCTCTTTCTCTCTCGCTCTCGCTGTCTGCGGCGCTTGTCGTTGGAGTGTGGGAGCGTTTCTCGACCCGTGTACACATCAGTCAGGCATCATGGGGTAAGGTTTTCTCTCCCGCCACTCACTTCCCCTTCTCTGTCTCGCTATGTAATTCGCCAACTTAAATAGGACAACAAGACGGCCTTCAGAACGAGTTCCTGCTACTGCGAGTAGGGTTGCAGTTAGTCTTGAGGTTCTTAGTTCATTGAAAAGGTTTGCAGTACTGTATGCAGTATGTGGTACCTCCACGGGCTGGTGGCCCTTTAGAAATTGTTCACCTTATTCCTTCAATGCGGAAACTCTAAAATGAAGCACAAGCTGCGTTTTTTCTTCCTTTTTTTTCCCCTCTCTCTTCTTAGTAGTGCTAGGGTTTTCCCTTTCAGTAAGCTGGGGTCCTCAGGATTAAGTGATTGTGTAGTGGGGACCCTGATTGAGTTTCTGTGATGGAAGAAGCTGATATAATGATTCTTGAGTGTAAAAAAGGAGGAGCTCCTTTTGTTTGATCTGGAATCCTGTTTGTAAGCTCTCATTCTGTTCGTGGGAATCCCCAACAATGATCTGTGGACCTGAGTACAGTTACATATCATGAAAAGGTTTTGGGGTTCTTATGGCAATCTGAGTAGGACACTGAGTGGAGTTTGTGTGTGGTTGTGGGGGCAGGAAGACACGGGGTATGGGAGCAGGGCGGAAGCTCAAGAACCATCGAAGAGCCCAGAAGTGGGCTGACAAGTCGTACAAGAAGAGTCACCAAGGAAATGAATGGAAAAAACCATTTGCAGGCTCATCCCATGCCAAGGGAATTGTCCTTGAGAAAATGTAAGTCCTCTGGAATGATAGACCTTCAGGGAGAATTCTATAACTAGATCTGCAGGTCCTGGAGTCCTTCTTTGTGAATTTGGGACTCATGGAAATGTAGAGGATAGTTAAGAGATATGCCGTACAGTGAGGAGTGAGAATTTGGGCTAATTGTCTGGGTGTTTGATGAGCAGTGGTATTGAAGCCAAGCAGCCCAACTCTGCCATTCGGAAGTGTGCAAGGGTGCAGCTAATCAAGAACGGCAAGAAAATTGCTGCCTTTGTGCCCAACGATGGTTGCCTGAACTACATTGAAGAGAATGTAAGCAACTCTGATATATGTATCCTTGTTTGCAGAGGCTAAAAGTGTGTCTTTCCATAGACATGAAATCAGTGCATAACTACTGTGTCAGCTTTTGCTAGATATGCTGGTGGCTTGTTTTGTGTTCATGTCCTCTCATCTGCTTGACAGTTTGTATGGGAACTGTTGTCAGCATTTCAGTGTTGTTCTAAATGACTATTAGCAATGTCAGCTTTGCATTTTTCTCATGTCAAGGAAGAGGGCAGATGTGATTTGTTTGAAGATGGAAAACCTTTATGAAGGGGAGCTGATGTGCCTGAATGGTGTTGGTTCATTCAATGTTCGCTCCTTCTGAACTGTCAAAATGTGTATCCCCCTATTGGCACTGCTTTAAGTGCTTGAAAAGGGTCGTTTGCAGACAAATTTTCTGTCTGTGCGTGTCAACATAAGTGTGTTGGTAGTTTATTGGCAGCTGAGGTTGCTGCTTGAGATTTGCCAACTTGAGTATCCTTTAAGCTTGTGAACAAGGATCAGACTTGAATGGGTAGTATAACAGGGCGCCCAAGACATTGTACTGTCACTCTTTGGTACTTGGACATAGTACTTGATCTATGATAATGCAAGAAGTAATGAGTAAATAGTAACAATATGCAGGTGCCTGAGATGCAGAGTATGTGTGCACTGTGTATAGTCTGCTGAGAGGAGCTGTTTATGTTATGTGCCCAAAAATTATGTCTTGATCTATAGGTGTTTTATTGTGCAGGATGAGGTTTTGATTGCTGGGTTTGGGCGGAAAGGTCATGCTGTGGGAGATATTCCTGGAGTACGATTCAAGGTGGTGAAGGTCTCAGGCGTGTCACTTCTGGCTTTATTCAAGGAGAAAAAGGAGAAGCCACGATCATAGAGGGATGGGCTTCTCTTTATTCTAGGCTCGTTGAGAGGTGTTAGATTTTTCCGCAGTGAAGTGATCTTTTCAGCTACACCGGGAAATGTGTGTGGCAGGTTTTGGAGCATTGTTGATGGTGCCTTTCACAACTTCAAATTTAATATATTTATACACCTTGATTCTTCAAGCTTGATGTATGAAGATAAAGCCTTTCTATTTGCATTTTTTCACGTTGAGACATGGTCATGCAATATGCTTGAAAAATCATCTACTATTTTGTGCAAGGTATCATGGGTAGATATTTCGGGAACAATCCCACTCCTTGGGCGGTATCCTTTTTCTAGCAATACCCGTATCAATAGGGTATCGCTAGAGAAAAAGAGGCACCTCATTTGCTATGGACAGATTCCACTTGATAACATGCCCTCCACAATACATGAAAATTTTTCTGCTGGTGCTAGATGTGTAGATCTAAAGGTTCACCACCCTCTAGGTTGTGGAAGCACCTTATGCTGACCAAGAGGCGCATGCCTACCCATCATGAGGTGCCTACTAGAAACACATTAAGCCTATTGGGCATGCGCCGACAAGGCGCTTGAGGTGCAAACCAGTGGCGTGTATTAAGGTGCCCACCTTTAACACTAAGAAACATCCAAGATAACAACTGTACAGATATGAAATTTATTGATGATAATCACCCACCATTTAGAAGCTACATCAAAATTTTGAGAAAACAAAAACATTGGGTTCAATATAGGTAGAGCCTTTCTTCTAATAGGCACATAAAAACAGGAGTCAATGAAAAAGAGGCTATGAGAGAATCTTCATCCACACCCCCCTATTTTGCCCTCTAAACATTAAACCCTAAACCCTAAAAACCTAAACCCTAAAACATGCAATCCCTCTTTGTACCCTCATTTTTGTCTGAGTCTCTCTCTCTCTCTCTCTCTCTCTCTCTCTCTCGTTGACGCTCGCGGCGCTCTTTTTTGGTTGCGTTTATCGGAGCTTCCTAACTAGCGGTATTCTCAACATCCGTGTGCTTTCTTTCGGTAGTGAAGCGCAGGCATCATGGGGTAAGCTTTTCCTTCCTTCACATCCATTGTTTTGTATGTGTGTGTGTGTGTGTGTGTGTGTGTTTTTTGGTTTTGCCCGTGTTCTGTTTAACACGGACCGTAATTAGGTTTCTGTCACGGAAGAAGGTTAATGGGGAAACCAGTCCTCAGCGTAGCCAAGAAGGAGCTTCTTTCTTTTTTCTTTTTCTTTTTTTAAAAATTCTGTCAACTCGTGTTTTGCGAGCTCTCTTTCTGTTCCTAGGAATTCCAAAAAGTATCAGTGGAACATGACTGGAATTGCAAACCATGAAATGTTTTTAGGATTCGTCTGGTAGTAGCGAGGGTAGTAGTAGCGCTCTGAGCGTTTGTGCGGGGGTTGTGGGAGCAGGAAGACACGGGGAATGGGAGCAGGCCGGAAGCTGAAGAACCATCGTAGAGCCCAGAAGTGGGCTGACAAATCCTACAAGAAAAGTCACCAAGGAAATGAGTGGAAAAAGCCATTTGCAGGCTCATCCCACGCCAAAGGGATTGTCCTTGAGAAAATGTAAGCCTTCTGGAATGATTGATCCTTCAGGGGAATTTTTTGGAAACAAGATTTGTTGCGGTCTTGAGTCCTTCTGGAGTCCATCTTTATGGATTTTACAGTCATTGAGATGCAGAGCAGTGTCCAGAGGGTATGGCACAGAGTCAGTAATGAGAATTTAGGCTAACAATTTGGGGTGTTTGCATTAGCACAGTGGTATTGAAGCCAAGCAGCCCAACTCTGCCATTCGGAAGTGTGCAAGGGTGCAGCTAATCAAGAATGGCAAGAAAATTGCTGCCTTTGTGCCCAACGATGGTTGCCTGAACTACATTGAAGAGAATGTAAGCAGTTCTGTGCTATCCCTATGTCCAGGGAGGCTAACCCTTTTTCATACAGACAGAATTCATTGTTGCGTGAGTACTATGTTGGATTCATTAACATGCACTTTAGAACTCCCATATTATGTACTTGTCATGTTGGTTGTTCCAGTAGTTTATTGACATGAGATTGTTGCCCAGTCTTGTTTTAGCATTGGAGTGTTTGAACAAGGCTCAGGTTTTGGTTGTCCAAGACATTTTGTATTGTTATTCTTTGGTACTTGGATGCAAATTCTTGATCATTGTTCATGCACAATTAGTGAATAAATCTATTGACAGCTGCAGCAGGAGATCCAGAGTTTGTTTGTCATTTTCTGAGGTCCTGTTTATGTAATTTCTACAACACAACCTTTAATTCTATGAGTTTTGTTGTGCAGGATGAGGTTTTGATTGCTGGATTTGGGCGGAAGGGTCATGCTGTGGGAGATATTCCTGGAGTGCGGTTCAAGGTGGTGAAGGTATCGGGTGTGTCACTTCTGGCTTTGTTCAAGGAGAAAAAGGAGAAACCACGATCATAGAGGGATCTCAGTGTTTTTAGGCTTGTCAAGGTGTTGGGGATTTCCCTAGTGATGTGATGTTGGCAGTAGCTACACTGAAAGCACTGGGCAAGTTTCTTGTCCACTGTCAATGGTTCTTCTTGCAATTTTGAAAGTAATGCTTTGACTTTGCAAGTGTCTTCAAGATTTGACTCTGCATCTCCATCTGGTTACTGACCTCACTGTTCACATGGAATGTGTTCCAAGGTTGAGACATGGTCATGAATATAATGTGCAAAGTCTGCTGTGGGCTTATTACAATCAGAGGTACCTTCACATTTTGCTTGTCTGTCTGTTAAGGATTGAGCGGTGGTGGTTTGTGATATCATGTTGAGACTGTTACATATGTTCAATTCTTAGGAACAATTTCAATCAAGCTATCTGATTTGTCATGGAAAGGACCATCATTCTGATGTTTTGTAGACTTTCTTATTCATTTTTGTGAAGCAAACAGTGGAATGAGCTGAAGGTTTGCTTCTGTGTGGAGTATTTTTGCCTTTGAAACCTTCAAAACCATCAACTTGAGGGAGTGTTTTGAAGCCTCCATTGTCCTCAAAAAGCATGCTTTAAGAGCTCTCTGTATTGTTTCACACTGTACCCAATTTTCTATCTGGTTTTTGTGTCCCTCTTTATTCTCTGTTCCCTTGATTACTCCTCTCTTCTCCTTCCCTTTGAGCTTTTTGGTTATTTTTTCATCTTTCACCCTCATGTTCCTTTATTTTCAGTGACATTTTCCTCCTTGTTGTTTTGAACACTTCACTATCAATTTCAGTTTCATAATTCTTAGTAATGCTTCTAGAATTTTGTCTGGATCAGGTTCTTTTCACCACCTTTTCCTTTCTCCTTGCAATTCTCTGGTCTTTTTCCTTCTTTTGTACCTCCCTCAATTTCATTCCTCTTCTTTTCTTTCACTTAGAAATACCCAATCTTCCAGGCAGAGACTTCCCAGTAGGGACATTTTCATGACAGAAACTTTGTTACATTAACGATTAAATAGAGTGCTGCTGAAAACACATCTCATTGTTAGAAACCACTCTTGGAAAGAGACTTTGAAAGTACATGGTTAGAGCATAACTGAGTTTGGACAGATTCTTGATTTAACAGTTTGGCAGTTCAAGTAGCATTTTGTTGAACAGCACTTGAAACTACAGTGAGAATCCACTGTCAAAACTTTTCAAATTTTGCCTGCAATGAGTTCACACCTTCTACCCAGTATACATGTATACCATGCTATTGTAATATCATGTAATGTTGGTGTATAGCAGAAGAGAGTATAATCACTTTCCTATGCTCCAATAATGCAGTAATGAGACACACAATCAGGGAACATTTGTTTTGCAATAAATTCTCCAAGATTTGTGTCCACAATGTATGGATTGCTCGAGTCAGTAAGAGGCACTACACAGGTGCCAGGATCTGGTTGTGGAAAAAATTGCACTCAAGAAACCCAATTACAGAACCGACTTCCCCTACCAAACTACATTCATTGCCAACCTCTGGTAAGTAAGTTCTGCTTTCTGTCCCACTTTTTGAGTGAGTTGAAGTTCCCACTCACCATATGACGGGCATGCGGCTTTGTGCAACAGCCAACCGAACATAATGCTTGAGTAGCTCTGTCTGCCCCTGCCTTGCACGTAGCTTCCTTTGTCTAAAGAAAAGGACCATCCAATGCTAGCCATATTGTTTGGCTACACTTGCAAACAGCACCCTTGCGTCAAGAGGTTCACCTCAGGACACTAGACTACATTGAAAGTTCCTAACTACACATCAACCACTTCTGTACATGCTAGAGACTACTTATACTTATAGTCGACTACTGCATTGCTAGTCCATCTACTTGCATTTCAATTGAAAAGGATTAGATTTCGCTAACTCTGACTGTGGCTCTCCAGCCATGGGGTACAGGGTGGGTAACTGAAAGAGTTGAAAGGAACACCACTTGTCCCTTTACTAACATAAGCAGTCATGAGAATGTAGAGAAGGTAAGAAGGGAGATGGATTGAATGACACACTAGACAAGGCCCTCTACTAAGACAATCAGTCATAGGGATGTAGAGAAGCAAGAAAGCAGACAAATTGGAGTTAATGGTAGGCTTCATGCACGTCCTCTCACAGTGCAAGAGCCGGATTCTGCTTCCTTGCATGTTCAGGGATTAAGCGCTGTAGAATATCTGGTGTTGCTCCTTTTAATTCTGTCCAATCCATCCCCAGTTATCACAATTGGGATGTAGAACAAGAAAAAACTAGCAGATGCTCAAATACTTCCCATCTTGTGCACATCACAGACATACGGAGGGCAGAGTACCTTGTGGCTTGAAGTTGAAAAGAGGAGGCAGAGGCCGACCATTAGGTAGGCGGCAATTGGGATCACGCAACTCATCAAAGAAAGGATGCACACATGCCTCCACCTGTATTTCAGTCAAACAAATCTGATTATAGTTCATCCCAACATAAGGAACTTAACTAGGTATGGACTCAGAAACTACTAAACAAACTTGCCACTTTCTGGAGTTGCTGCCAAGCTCAACATAAACTGAAGTTTAAACAACTCCTGAGGATTGAAATCAGTGCACTCCTTCCTGGATTGTACAAGAAAATTGCTTTTGCATCCAAAGAAGTTGGGAAAAACTGCAAGACAAAGACAGGACAGAAAACAGACCGCACTGCAGCGCAGGTTTGGAGAGTATTGAAGAAGCCTTGAGACCAGGTCCACTGCTTCTGGTGGCATCCGTTTATGGAATACCTGTAGGGTAGAACACAGAAGAGAATCAGAATGAAGTGTTCTGCTAAATGAGGAGGGCCTAGAATAAAAGAAATCATATTCCCAGGAAGTTTTGAGACAATGCCAAGAGTGAACTTGCCTTGTGCCAGGGATGAGCTTTGATTTGAGGGAATTTGAACTCTGTGTAATTAGGATTCATACATTTGATTTCTTCCCGTGTTGGAGTACCCAGAACTTTGATGATCTCCACCAGTTGATCCACCCCACTTTCTCCAGGGAATAAAGGCTACAAACACAATCCAGCACCTCACAGACCATAAATATCCAAAACCTGAGGTGAATATAGGTGAACAATAATCTAGCTCATGAGCCCATTTCACATCTACTCCAGGAATGTGAACACAATAGTAGGGATTAACCCCAGATAAGCCATTTGTAGTTTATGAAGCAAGTTCTAATAAGAAGGAACAATAACTCAGTCCAATGCAATGGTGAAATTCACATGAAAGGTCCATACCTGGCCTAGGAGCAGTTCAGCCATAACGCACCCCATAGACCAGATATCAATGGCAGTGGTGTATTCAGTGGCTCCAAAAATGAGCTCTGGTGCTCTATAGTATCGAGAGCATATATATGATATGTTAGGTTCCCCCTTCACCTGCAACCACAAATGAATGGATAAAGACCTGCCAGATTAGGTTATAATGTACACAGAGTGCTATGTGCAAACCATAAACACTGTGCAAAAGAATTCATCAAGTTCAGAGAGATTTCATGGAAAGGAAAAGGTCCTCTGATCAAAGTAGCCTACTCATTTATCAGGACTCACATAAAGTACTTACCAGAACTTTGGCACTCCCAAAATCACACAGCTTTAGCTGATGGGTGTGGGGATTCACCTATAACACAGTGCCATACTCCAGGTCAATTTTCCCAGACAACTGCAAATGCTAATTGGTAAACCATTGCAACAATCAGAACAGAAAAGGTTACCAAGCAAAGATGGATACCAGCAAGTTTTGAGGCTTAATGTCTCGGTGGCAGACACCAGTGCCACCATGAATATACGCCAGTGATCTACATATCTGATGCAGAAAAAAACCCTATGATTAGTCTTTACATTCTGTCTTCAAAGGTTTCCACACTTGCTTCTCTCAGTTCTCATCAAGGGCATACATGGCCACCTTCTAATAGAACCTTCATGGACACAGTACCAAAGAAGATGTGACCATCAATGTGTAACAACCACAAGTATGACCAATAATTAATACCTGATATGTGTATAGCTTCACATAGACAAGTGGCATGCGCTGATTCATGCGATTGTAGTGCTTGGCAATTCGGTAAACAGTTTCAGGAACATATTCAAGAACCAAGTTCAGGTATAATTCATCCTTATCAGTAGTAGAAAAGAAGCAATGCTTAAGAGCCACAATGTTTGGATGGTCAAGCAACCGCATTATCTGTAGCTCCCGATTCTTATATCTCTTATCCTGCAAGACCTTCTTGATGGCCACAGTCTCTCCAGTCTCTATACATTTAGCCTGTACCCTCCCAAAATAGGAGGGATTATCAGATGCCATGCAGAACCAATAAGGGTCCTTTTACCCCAATCCCTAAGCCCACATAACCTCCTAAGTTTTACCAAGGGGAACCTCTTTCCTCATCAGATACTGAAACTTGGGAGAGAAGGAAGTAACAACTAACCTGGAATACAATCCCAAAAGAGCCAGTGCCCACAACACGCTCTGCTGCATAGCTGATAGTCTGTCACAAGGGCCACAAATTTTCACTGTAAACCACCACAGTGAAACTGGATGCAGTGGAAACAATTACTCAGAAACTTCCCCTTTGTCCATTCTGTCTCTCTCAATTGACTTGGCTACCATTGACATCTCAGGATGCAAACAGACCTGCTTTGGTTGACCATTGCGACCTCCAATAGTGGTTGCAATAACATGACCTGTCTCTGTGCCATTCCCATCTACTGCAGTTGCCTCAAGTTCCTGCAAGTTCCAAACAACGGGTGATTTGAACTTTCTGACTTTGAATACAAAACTGTGCAAAAGACCAGACAAATAGAGAAGTGGCCAACCACAGCACCTCACATGGCTGGCTATGAATGATGCAAAACAATTCTTTTGTCTACAGCACCACAGAACAGACACAAGAATCTAGTGTGGATATCATTCACAGGCAGACAGCTAGCTTCAAACATACATAACACAGAAACAGTAGGAATTCTTTGAGCAACATCTGTTGGCTAACTCAGGTTTCAAAGGGATAATGCATAAGGCATCAGACCAAACGTGGGGAGGCAGCTGAAATTATGGCTTGTTGGCATGATGACAAAATAGATACCTTGTCATCACTGTGATCGATCCTATCATCCTTGATCTTCATGTCCTGCATCTCTTTAGGAAGGGCTTCCACACCACTTGCACCTGCCTTGTTGGGTGCACCTACCCCTCCAGTTGTACTGGTGCTACTGGCTGCTGCAATTGGGCCGTTGCTGGCTGATGCCATAGACTGTCCCCTGCCCCGAATGCCTTACTCTAGATCCACCCTCTTTGGGCCACTGTCCCTTAGCTGCATGCATCCGTAGGTCCCGCTGCAACCGTATTACACTAGCATCTGGTCAGCTGCCAAACCTACAGAACCTGTCCCTTGTTGTGTTTCACTGCCTATTTGGACTCTTGCAGTTTGTACAGTAATTCAGCTTTGCAGTACAGTGCATCTGTCTCTTCATACTCATTCCATCTCATATCCACAGGTGCAGAGCTGCAGGAAATAATGCAATGATCAAAGTGGATTCTCCTCACATGTGCTGAAGAACATTTGCACAGCAGAATTCAAGACATTCATAAACACTAGCCCCAATGGGGACTGCCACCACTACAAGAAGAAGTTCATAACACAAATGTCAAAACTCTGCAGAGCACAGAAAAATTTGGAAATAGTGGGTTGTTACAAAGAAACAAAGATGCTCTCAGAAGCTCAAGTGCAAGGTTGAAGAGAAAGCTCTAGCATCCCAAGCCATTTCAGATGGGCAGTGCCTCTGACAAAAATGTGAATTCATGCCCCAGGATTCACAGAACACCCTGGGGTTCACAGAACATCCCCTTCATTGGCCCTGAATCTGTCGGCAGATGTTGTATGCACCAACAAGAGAAGAAAAAGAGAAGGGGAAACGCATCTCATGAGAGCATCAAAATCTGAAGCCATATTGGCCATAGCAACAACAGCGCCAACCTACTTGCACCTTCAAAACAACAAGCTCTTCCATATTCTACAGTCTCAAAAACCACCTCCGACTGCAGCAGCAGCAGCGGGAGTTACACATCAAACAAGAGCAAGTTCTGTAAGCTTGCTTGCTTCTGCAATCCCAACAGGAAGGAACGAAACAGAACCCTTGTCGTTCATGAAAGCATCCGGCTGTCCCCTTGCCTGACTCCTGGTAGTCCAGCCACGCAGCGTCCGTTTGGCCAACACAAAAGATATGACAGACGAAGACAAAGAAAGACTGGCAAGAGAAAAAAACCACTACCGAAAGGTTTCAACAGGAAATCTACTATCTCTCTCTCTCTCTACAAGCTCTCGCCTTCAACAGTCACAGCAAACAAATCTTCCAGCTGAGGCAAAGCATGGAGAGGAGAAGAAAGCATATGGAAACCGAAACAAAAGCTATGTTACGATTTCTTCCGAGCAAATCCACCAGGAATACAACAGCAAATCCCTTGAGACGTTTTTCTTACTTCACATATCACACCTTATGCTCTCTATCTGTCTCTCTCTCGCGGAAATCTCGAAGAACGGCAAAATCAACAAAGCCGGCACACAAAAACGCAACAAAGGAGCCAAAGAAACGGAAAAGAAAAGGAAAAAAGTAAAACAAAATGCAGGATGTTCACATTCAGAGAGACACAGGAAACAACAAAAGAAAGCACGATTGATTAGCCTACCTTCTTCTGCAAGCAAGCAAGCTTGTCGGAGCTTCGATGCGGCATCACAAGCATGGCAAGAAGCTTATCGGAGCTTGGATACGCATCTGTCACAAGCACGGCAAGCTTGTCGGAGCTTTGATAAACATCTGGAGCATGGCAAAAGCACCAGAAAGCAAGCAGCAACGAGTATAAAAGCCAAAAAGAAACGAAGAAGGATTTGGAACTAACTACCGTTCATAGTTCTCCTCCCTCTTTCCCTCCTCCTCCTCGTCCACCCCCCCTCCCCCCACAACAACAACAGCAGGAGGAGGAACAGCAACAACAGAAAGTGGAAGAGGAGAAAAAGGCACAACAACAGCGGCAGAAGCAACAACAACAACAGAAAGCGCAAGAGAAGAGGAGAAAAGGCAAAGGAAGCAACAGTGCGAGAGAGTGAAAGAGTGCAGCTAGCAGGGGAGTTAATACATCCCTAATCCCACACTTAATTAGGATTAGCAGCTTAATCAGGATTAGTGTATTTTAGTATAATACCAATATATACAGAGAGGGTGTTGAATAGGCTTTTTTTTGTGTAGGTGGTGTGCAGAAAATATGTTATCTGGCCAATGAAATTGCTGGATTTGGTGGTCTGAATTTTAATTTAAAATTTTTTTCATTAGTTACCTTGAGTTAATTAGGCAGTTTAATTAGTGTGTGATAAGGTTTGGTAGGTTTGTGAGAATTTTAGAGGACAGATGGAAGTATTAGAAATTGCCTAATTATAAGCAGGTAGGTAGGTAATTAATTGAATGAATTGTTTTCAATTTTGTCAAGTAGGTGGATGACTGGCAATCATCATCCAACAAGAGAATTGAGAGCCAAATTTGGCTAAAAGGTCATCAGCCAGCAAACTAGAAATGATGTTTTAAGATCTCAATTTGTTTGGCTACTTCCATTTGGGGAACTCAATTTGTCTAAATATGGCGACTTCTCACCCTTTTTTCCTCAAACTATGGCGACTTTTGCACATTTTTTCCCAAAAAAAAACCCCTTTGTACAATTCGTCGCACTGGGGTTTTTTTTTTCTTCGCCATAGTGTGAAAAGTCGCCAAAAAAAACACACTGATCTCAAATCAAAGTAATGGGCAGAGTTTTTTTTCGGCTAAATTTAGCCAGTTGGCTAATTGTTTTTCCAAAAAGGCTAAAAATATGTGATTTTTTGCTTTGGTTTTCTAGTCACCAATTTTTTTCCAGAAATATATATTTTTAAAAAATTTGCCAAATAATTTCTCTATTGCTTCTAAATGTTCTAACATGTAGCCAAAAATTTGAAGGATGCTTAAACTTTTTTTACTTTTGTATCCTGTCTGTGGCCAAATTTGGCTAAGCTGTCTTAGAGATGATCATCACTTCAGCTGCATCACAAAAACGAAAATAATAATATTTATTCTAATTTAATTTTTAAAATATAAAATAATAAATCGTATTTTTATTTCACACACACACAGACACAGATTTATTTATTTATTTATTTATTTATTTTAAAACATGAGGTATGGTGACAATGAATCAAAGGAATGGATACCCTACCCTATGCACAGGGTTTCCCCTCTCCTTCCAAATCAAATCACAGCCGTCCATTTTAAAAGCAAACTGCGATGGGTTCTTTACACTGGGTAAGGACTTCAAAAGGGTCCGTTTTGCGAATGGGGGCCCCATGCAAGGCCAAGCATTAGGCCCTCATTCCCAGAATGGCCATGTTGTGGGACCTTACTAGGGGATTTTGTTGGGGTTTCCTTCCTGGCATTCTCCCTTTGTTTCCTTTCCTTCGGTCTGTTATGAAGGGAGAGAACAAACAGAAAACAACAACGACACATACGCTTGGCAAGTCGCCACATTCACTTCATCCCAAGAAAGTTAGGTCAAGTAGCATGACTTTGATGGCCCATTTTGAGTGGAGTTTTGGAGTATGCGTTCGGGTTCTTTTTTGGTCGCCCCCGCTTCACCTCCCTCATCAAATGAGCTTTGTTCGACACATTCTTAGGCTTGTCTTTTTGTGCCCTTTTTGTACCATGTGTGGTTTGACACAAAATCACACAATACAATTCTCTTTGTTTTGGCATGTTTAGTAAAATTATTTTATTTTAATTATTTTTTTTGATAATTATGTTGTCCCATATCAATTTCAAACTCAACACCTCTCAACAAAAAGTGAAAATATTAAATTTTTTTTTTTATTTAGCCTAAAAATAAGGTCAAATTAATCAAACCATGTGGCAAAACCACTCAACTTTACATAGGGTTAATTAAGCATTGTCGGCCAACAAATGTGTTGGACAAAGCTCATTGGGAGGTGTTTAACGTCTTTTCCTTTTTTTTTATGGTGCCAATTTCTTATAATTGATAAACCCATTCAACTTCTTTAATAAGCTCAATTACTAGTGGGTGTTGAGGGTGGGCATTGGGGTCCGTTCTAACACCAATTTCTAATAGCAAGTGGTGGTGGTGGTGGAGGTGGGCATTCAACTTCTTGGAGGGCGGTGGTTTGGATTATAGTTTTGAAAGAAGGTAAAGCTAGGAATGCAACAATTATCATGTATTGTTCTTTTTAGAGCTTCATCTCTTGTGGGTGGTGGTTGACAATTAGGTTTTGATGAAAGTAAAGTTAAGAAAGATCACAAAAGTTTTTTTTGATGTTTTTTTTTGAAAGATGATTTATAACGAAATGTTGTTGGTGTTTGAATTTTGATGTAAATAAACCTAAGAAAAGTTGCAACCCTTGTTCCCTTATTTATTTATTTTTGGAGAGAGTGATTTCTAGTGGATGGTGTGGTTAACATTTGAGTTTTGATGTAAATAAAAATAGAAAAAATTACAAGATCTTCATCTATCATTCTTTTAGAGGAATATTTTTAATGGATGGTGGTTACTAGTGTTGTGCGAGTACCCAAAAAATTTGGGTATGCGAGGTCGGTTCCACTTTTGGGTACCTAGAACCTAACCAAAGTCAGGCCCAAACCCGAAAATCGAATAAGAATCCAAACTGTGGGCACCTATTTTTGAGCTAACCAACAACTACCCGGCCCCCTCGTTCCTTCACATTGAAACAAAGAGGTGAGTCCTTCATGTGCAACTGACTAGAAACCATAAGTAGTTTCTTTGAAAACCTGATTTTGGTTAGTTTTTTAAGGTCAGGGTTAGAAATGAGAATCTAAGGTTAGGGTTAGCTTTTAGGGTTTTAATGATTTTTTTCTTTCTTATCTTTCTCTCCTCATCTCTTTCTCTTTGTTCTCCTTCCCACTTCTTCTCTTATGTTTTCTTCTATGTTCATCATGCTCACTGTGTTTTTGGTGTTTGTAGCTCTTGATACTCATCATGTTCTTGGTGTTCGCAGCTTTTGGTGTTGTTGTGCTCTTGGTGTTCACCATGCTCTTGGTCTTATTGTGCTTGTTGTGCTACTGTGCTCACGATGTTCATCTTGCTATTGGTGCTATTGTGTTCACAGTGTTCGTCATGTTATTAATGTTACTGTGATCGTGGTCCTCATCGTGTTATTGGTGTTGTTGTGTTTTCGGTGTTTGTTGTGCTTTTGGTGCTACTTGTTTTTGGTGTTTGCCATGTTTTTGGTGCTACTATGCTCGTGGTGTTTGCCATGCTCTTGGTGTTGTTGTGCTCTTAGTGTTCGCCATTTTTTTGGTGTTACGTGTTTTGGGTGTTCATCGTGCTCTTGGTGTGCTTAGTTCTTAGTTTTGTTGTGTTTTAATATTTGTCATGTTCTTGGTGCTACTGTGTTCGTGGTGTTGTTCTGCTTTTAATGTTTGCCATTTGTCATGTTCTTGGAATTCTTGTGTTTTTGGTGTTATTACGCTTGTGGTGCTTGTCATGTTATTGGTGTTGAAACGCTTTCGATGATCGTCATGTTCTTGGTGTTGCACATCTCTTAGTGTTCACTATGCTCTTGGTGCTCACAACTTTTGGTGTTGTTGTGTTTTTAGTGTTTGTCATGTTCTTGGTGCTATTGACGTTTATTGTATTTTTGGTGTTCGTCATGTTTTCCATGTTTGCCATGCTCTTGGTGCTTATTATGCTTTTATTGTTATCAAGCATTAGGGTTAACAACACCTTTCATGGGGGCATGTTGGGGGCATGCCATGTCCAAATGTTGTCAATATGTCATTAATGATAAGAAAGTTTCTTCAAGATTAATTGTTTCCATCAAGGAAACATAATAAGTTTTGTAGAAAACTATCACTTAGACGAAGAGTGGAAAGGGGTGGCACAAAAGGCATAAAACATGCCTGGATAGTGGCATGCCTCCACAAAAGCTTAAGACACCCATGACAATTGGGTTTGCCTCCCATGTGATTTTTTTTCAATAAACTTTGGAATTCAATCATACCAATTTTTTGTGTTATGGCAAGTAAAGGGCTTTTGCTTTTCAAGCCCACACGCCTTCTTTTCAAATTTGGGCCATAGGCCAAGTTATTGCAAACATTTTGGGTCTCATGGTCCAATAGTGTGTGTTAAACCAGAGTTGGGGCTATTGGCTCTTTTTAGATGCTATTTCTACGACATTCTTTCTGTATGCAAATTGAGGGTGGATTGCTTGACACCTAACGCTAGTGAGACTCAAGACTTCGATGGTGAACTCATAACCCTATGCAATGCATGTAGAAATAGGTAGTGGGAGTCCTTGAACCCTTCCTTTCATTTTTGGTTGCTCCTCATACTCATAAAGCCCACAATATGTTGGCCAAAATGTTGGATTCCCACTTTAAGGGGTTGGGGTTAGTTATCCAATATGTTGGCAAGGAAGGAGTTTTCCAAGTTGCAAGTGATTATGACACTCAAGTATTGTTCCCGCTCTTGGTTTATGCATACAAGATTCTAAACCCAACAAATGCAAGTGAAAAGAAAGTGGGTGGTTCCACATCCCAAAGTTCCCAATGTTCTTATTTGTATGATGTTATGGATACGGATGAGGATATGGCATTGTTGGTTGTGAAAGAACAACTAACCCATTTCAAGATCAAAAAGGTCACAAAAGAGGAATGCAAAGACCCTTTGGCTTAGTGGAAAGCCCATGATGTATAATTTTCTTACGTTGGGTTGGTAGCCTGACAAATCTTGGGGATTGTTGGTTCCCAAATCAAAGCGGAGTAGGTGTTTAACATTGTTAGTATTTGCACCAATTTGTGGCAATCTTGGTTGGGCATGGATAATCTTGAAATGCTTATAAACATCTACAAGAATTGGCCAGATGATGCTCGTGTTAATGGTTTTTCATCCATGGACAAGTTCATGGAAATGAAAAAAACCCTAATGGATGAGAATGAAAAAATCATTGCATCCCTTGGGCTCTTGGATGTTGATGAAGGCAATAAATAGGGTTTAGGTATGTTTAGGGTTGGGGTTCATTGCATTATCAAATCTCTTTTTTCCCCCCCAAGTTTCATGTCTCAATTTGTTCATATTGATGTGTTCTTAGTTGTTTTTGGTTGTAGTAGGTATTTGGGAGCACTAGATAGAACAAGGATGTTGTTGCTTGCCCCAAACCTTAAATCTTAGGATTGGAAATGATGTTACCTACTGTTTGTTAGGTTTTCAAATTTTTTTTGTTTCTATTTTGTTATTTCATTTTGCATGCCACTTTGCATTTGAGGGTTGTTCTCAAGGATTTAGCAAAGAGGGCATACAAGTGTATGGATGGAAAAACTTGATACCAATTGGCAAAAACCAAATTAGTACTAATCCATTTTAGCATTTTAGGTTTTAGTTTTAGAGTTAGAAAATAAGTTAGTTGTTAGTTATGCAAAATTTCGCTTTCTAAAAGCATTGTACTTTGAGTTGATTGATTTTTTAAAAAATCAAAAGTTGCATTGTTTCTTTTTTTTCATTGCATTATTTCAAAAAAATTGAAATTTTGGAATCAGAACTAGAACCAGAGGTACGTAGGTAACCAACATTACCCTATTTGGAACTAGAATTGAACTAAAATAAAAATATGAAAACCAATCGAAACCGAAATTGGCTCGCACTTGCTAGAATCAAAACCAAAACTGGGTTTCGATTTTTGAAAAATCAATAACTAAAATTGGGATCAAAATTGCCCACACAAAAAAACAACCAACTAGAATTGGGGGTAGTTTTAAACCCTAAGAACCACACAACATTGGTGGTTACCATTTGACTTTTGTTGTAAATAAAATTGAAAAGGTTTTTTTTTTGTCTATGGTTTTTTTTTTTGGAGGTGGATTTCTTGTGGATCATAGTTGCGATTTGAGTTTTGAAATAAGTAAAACTATGAAGATCACAATCACAATCTATTGTTATTTTAGAAGTTGATTTCTAATGAATGGTGGTTTAGCATTTAAGTTTTGAAATAAATAAAGTTCAGAAGACCACAATCCTTGTCTATTGTTTTCTTTTTGAGGTTTGATTTCAAGGTGGTGGTCATTAGCATTTGGGTTTTGAAGTAAAGTTAGAAAGCCACAACGCTTGTCCGTTACTTGTTTACTTTATTTTTTTATCATGTGCGTTATCCTTGTATTTCATATGGAGTTGATGGAAGGAAAGATGAGTGATGTTTATTTAACAAACTAAGTGTTTCAATTTTTAGTTATTTTTTTGTTCTAAAGAATAACCTATATAGGTGATATGGACTATTGAAAAAATTATGTATCACTTTTTAAGATGTTGGGTTGTTGAGTAGGGGGCACTCAATTTCTTGGTTTATTGTATGTCTTAATACTTTTCCATAGTTGTCATAGGAAATTCAAATGAGATGCAATGGATTAGATTTCGTTTCGTTACAACCCATACTTTCACCTATCTATTATTTTTATTCTTTGATTCATCCCTTGACTAGTGTGAGATTTTTTTGTTTAATAGAGGACATTCTATTTTCAAATTTGTTTTCACACTCAAAATGTTGACTTGGCATATTACAAATTAACATTAAATTGTTTTTCTAATGGCCAATTGTATAGTTGATTGGCCCAAAAATATGGCTAGCCAAATTAACCTTGAACCACGCTAATATGGTTTTTTCAAATCAATTTTGACTTTGATTATTTTATTTGTGATAACATAATTATATTTGTTTTAAAAGTTATGTCATTTCTATCTCACATATTCATATGAGAGGTGTGGCATTTGATGCAAATTGATAAAATAATATGAAGTTTGTTTTTCTTTCATGATATTCAATAAATTTCTTGAAACCAACACTATTTCAATTGTTCAAATTACAAAACAAACATGCATGAGGTTTTATTGTAATTATTAATTACCTCATGTTTGTAATTATCTACTTTTGTGAAAGAACCCATGAATAAATAGTATTCTCCATAGCTTACACAGGATTCATGTCCCAATTATATTTAATTGATTTCAACAATGAAATTGTTTACACCTTAATAATAGCCATGTCATTGACATCAACATTGTTTGAAATCAAACACATTTGCTTGTTCCAAATTGAAACCTTAATTGAAAGGTGTCTTTTGGCACATTGCATGATATATGTATCCATAAAATATGAAGTAATGGATTTTTAAAAAAATTCATGTATGATTTGTTAATAATTGTTAATGGGTATGGCCTATAGTAGTTTATGTAATAGTTTATGCAACAAGTATCAAAACCCTAAAATTTTAGAATTCTCATTGGTTTTCAAACATATAGAATGTGACAACAATCATTGCATATGATTTTGTCATGTTAACGAAAGCCTTCTAATGTCTCCCTATCTCAGTGCAATTTACATGATGTTTCCTCTAACTCAAATATGAATGAACAAATGTGATGGAAAGCTTAAATCTTACCTCCATTAGCATAACCTTAAATCGCACAATATACCCACAATTAATTTTCTAAGCAAATTTGTCTTAAAAAATCTTCCAAATAATATTTAGAAGGTAACCAATTTATGTCCAAGATATAATATATCAAGTTATTTGTTTAATCTTATGCTTACAACCAAGTTCATAAATTTTCAGAAGTTATAATTATAAATTGTCAACTAACAACTTCAAAAACATTTCCATTATACATATGTACAACAATTAGTGTGGTCATTCAATGACCATGATTTATCACATTGCATTTGCCACAAATATGTAAAAGTCAATATTTAAACAATAGATTTAAAAGCGATAGACCTTGAAGTTTGTCACATGGCGTCAATGGTGAATTTTATTTATTTATTTTTGGTATTGTGCAGGAATGCAAACCCAAGGAACATTTTTAGCTCCCAATAACAAAAATGATACGACAACTTTGGGATGGGAATAAAACAAACTCCTAAATGGAATTCCTATATGTATTAAATTGCATAAACCGAACAAGAAAGTGGTTAAGGTATATTCAAATTAAAAAGTGCCAACAAATGTGAAACCAATGCTTGGTTTTTCATGTTTTAGTGTTCAAAATTGTATTGATGTTGTAAATGTTTTTAATGTGTTTATATAATAATGTTTCACATACATTGTGGAAACATGTGGAAGAATTTTGAGTGAATCTAATGAGGATAAAGTACTCAAAACCATTATTAAAACATTGTAACCAATGATTTTTATTGTTTAATGGACTTCTAAATGATTCCTAAATGAAGTTTGTTGGGGGAAATTTTCTTAACATCTTTACATAATAGTAGAATGCAACATCTTTTTAGTTCATACAAAAGTTCAATAGATTTTTTTCATTTTACAAATGAAATATTCTTAGAATATTTTAAAGACTTTTCATAACAAATAATCACCTAAGCAATCACAAAGGGTGCATTGTTGGCTCCTTTTAGTTTGAATACCATTATTGCATTTTCAAATCAATCATATGATACATGGATGAACCATAAACATACTTGAATTCAAAAAACCCACCATAGCCTAAAATTGGGAAACCACACCAACCTCATTTTATTTTTCAAGATGATAATTATTTGATTGAAAGTCATTTTGGCAATTTGGTCTTGAGTCTTTGAATGGGCATAGCTCATGTTACAAGTTTTTTTATGGAAATGAAATTCAACCTTATTCTGTCAGTATTCAAAACCTTTTGATGTGATCCACAAAAATACTAAGTTAAATAAAACTTAATCCCCAAAAATTGATCCAAATATTCAAAACACCTTGAAACCTTCAACTCTCAAAGTGACGTTGATTTTGAAATATTGGGCTTTCATCTTACATGTTCACAAAAGGAAGGTTGATACCATGCTTTGAACTTTTCTTGTCCCATCTCCCATGTCATGCCCCAACCTTGGTCATAAGCTTAAGGTGAAGGTCACAATAAAAAGTTTGTCATTGATGCCTATACTTCCAAAATTGTTTGATGATGGGTTTGGTTATTGAGTTTTGTAAGGAAGCTTTAATGAAAAAAAAACTATAATAAACCCATGAAATGGTTTTGGTTGGATTGTGAGTGCAATAATTTCAAGGTGTCCAAAAAAGGTTTTAATACACATTAAAAAAAGAAAATGATTTGTACCTTACTTCAAAACGTTAGATTTGATTTTGTTTTGCACCAAGAAAATTCCATATAATATAAATATTTTATTTAAACATTAGTTTTCAATAGAACACATTATGGAAATGTGATGCAAATTAGTTTTATTTTATTTTATTTCAAAATGTGAATAGTGCAAAGTTGGGGGTGATTAACAATGATTGAAATGGCATTCATCCTTGTGGAATTGTGGCACAATGCACCATATGTTTTAGATTTTTTAGCCTATTTTACATTAGATAGGTCAATGCGCTTCCAAATGGTTTTGAAATTATTTGAAAAAGAAGGAAAATGGAATTGGAACTTTATAACAACATAGAAGTGGTATTTTTAATGGGTTCCCTAAAAAGAAATTGAATGTTGTCAAAGTGTCTAACAAATAAAAAAAAAAGTGCATGAGTGATCGAATTAAATATAACCATATTTTGTGTAATCCATTTTTTGGAAGTGCAGTCCCAATATATAAATGTTTGTATTCGATTCATAATTTACTCCTTTTCTTTGATTATTTTGTCTTCCTTGACATTTTCAATATATGTTTCAACAATTTTCATATGTTGTTTGATCATATAGCACATCCAAATGTATTTTAACTAGTTGTTAATGACATTGAATTTGTTTTTTAAAACTAAACAACCATTTTAATATTTTTAATTTCCATCACATACAAAGGTTGCTAGGTCCAATATTGTTGTACACATTACATTTTGTTCAATGGCTATGAAGGCAAGGTGACATAGATGCAAGAAAAAAAAAAACACCATCAAATTTTTTATAATCAAGATCAAATTCCCATGACGAGTTATATTGAGAAAACAACTTATGTGGCATTGATATGGAAGGGGAAGATAAATGTTTGATCAAGAATGCCCATTTTTTCATACCCACATGTTTAAGCTAGGCATGATGAAAAATTAAACCCTATCATGGCATTTATTTGATCGTTAATGAAATAAATATTATTTGGGTTGTCTAAAATATGAATTGAATAAAATGTTAATCAAGTTTTCATTTTTGGTTCAAATAGGCTTTATGCAAATTTTCTAACTTACTAAAATTTAATTTGTTTGATTGAACAACCTAACAAGTATGCATTCCATGCAATGCTTTTTAAAAAAAAATTGTGATGTTGTTCAAATGTCAATAGTCCATAAATATGTTTAGTCAAAATCGGCAATATTCAAAATATGAAAGTATCAAATTTTAAACACCTTTTCATATGTAAAAAATTCTAGTGATTTAAAAAAAATTAAATGCATTTCTCGTTTATTGGAAAAAAACTTATTAAAAAGGAAAAATGTGATAGAATATTATTTTTTGAAAATATTTCTTGCAAAATGGAAAACAAAAAATCATTGATCCCATGGGTTTTTTCTTTCATGATTTGTAAGGTGGCCTATGCATAAGAAGCATGTAGAACAATCTATTTCCACCATGCCTAAATTTATTTTAATTTTGATTTGTTTCAATGGATATATTTACATTAGAACAAAAAATATCACATTGGTATTTGTGTGTGGTGACTTTGTGTTTTTTCATTTTACACCTAGAACATTAACTTTGGGTGCTTATAAGAAATAGGAACAAACCAATGTTGACAAGTTATGGGATTTAAACAAGTTCAAGAGTCTTTTGCTAAAGGTTTTAAGTTTTGTTGAAACTACATCAGAACCTCACCATGTGACCAACCTATTTTCAAATTGAATTAGAACATGAATCAATGGTTTTGCCTCATTTTAAATAGGTTTATGTTTTCTAGATAGATAAATATATATTTTAAAAATGAGCTTGGCCCTACATTGTAGGCAAGTTATTCCATTTAATTGGTTGTACATAATTAATTTACACAATCTTTATTTTGAACTTTATGTAGTAATTGTTGACCAAACTCACATTGCACAATTCTTTTAAATTAATTATGTGTACAATGAAAATGGAATTAAACCTAGTTGTAAATTGGGTTGGATTTAAATTCTTTGCATGGAATGTCTCCCAAAGGTTTTATAAATTCAAAGGGGGACATTCACAATTAAGGTTCCAAAAAGCAATGGCTATTTTTCAAAGGATTCCAAATGACAATTTTGGATTTTTCTCCTATTTACATCATTATAAATGTAATGGATCGTTACATGCGAATAGATAATATAATGTCATTTTAAAGCAACAAACATAATATATAAACGTCCTTTTGTGTCTTTTAAAGTAGTTATATCATGTGTTTTAATTGTGTTTTTAAAGAAAAATTATAATATCATGTAATTCATTTCAATTATTTTTGTAGAACAAAAATATGTTTCCTTCTATGCAATGGAAATTGGGTGAATTTAATGAAATAATTAATTATATTAAAAATTCAAATGTTTCAAAATTCTAAACGAAAAGGCTGCAAGAATTTTTTAAAAAAAAAACCATTTGGTTAGTTTTTTATATTGATTGATTTTAGAGTTTTTAATTGTAGGTGCACATCACAATTGTAGAAAATAATCATGTATAAAAAAAAATGTTTAATTATCAATAAAAGCTTATTTTGGGGTAACTTACATTTTTTTTTGTAAATCAAAATATTGATGCACAATAATGTTTGTAAGTGAAAAATCACAACCACCACATGAATTATTTTAACTTGGATTATTCATGTTTTCTCATTTAAATTTGTCTCATGTGAATACTATTTGTAAAAATTAATGGAAAAAGGTCATGAATTTATTTTTTTTGAACCCCAATCGTGAATGAACCCAAAAAATTAGTCTCAAAACTAGGTCAAAAGTTCCATCAAAAGAAAAACAAATGGAAACAAAAGGTTCCTTATGAAATAAAAAATTGGACGACACTATAACAAACCTTCAACAATTATCAAAGTGGTTTTTAACATTCATAACTATGCTTTTCAAGAAATCAAAGAATAATTTTCAATAAATCACCACAATTTTCAAAAAGGTTGAAAAAATCAAATAACATTTTTTATAAGTGATAATATTTTTACCACTCAAATTTATTTTTTCCAAAAAAATGAGAAGTAATAACTCATTGATTTAAATACATTTAAAAAATCAAACCTAGAGATTATTAAACAAAATTATTACTCATTGAAAATTGTACAACATTTAGTAGCACTTAAATTGCCACTTTCATTTTTTTTACATGGTTTTTTTAAGCCCTATGTGAATGTTGTATTTACAAGTAGTTGTAGAGTAACTCAATGTTAACACATTGGTAGGTGCAACTTCTTTCATTCTTTGGGTGGGGGGGATGTTTTGCCACAAGTGATGATAAAAAAAAATGTATTGTGATTCAATACAAAATGATTTTGTGCCTAACCCATAGAGGATTTTTTTGGAAATTAATATATTAAACAATAGGTCTACGCAAGTTGCCAAAATGTAGCATAATTATTTAAAATTCGCTTTTCTCTCTAACATGTAACCAAATTTGGCTAATTCCTCTCGTGAATGGTTGTTTGTTTGGCTACATCACAAAATCGAAAAAAAAGAAAAGAAAAGAAAAGAAAAACAAGCATGGGTGGGTATAGTGATTTTTCAAATTTTTAATTGTCGTGTCATTGGCTAGCATCCCAAGAGGGATTTAATATTAAATGGTGACATGCTTTTAAACCTATCTAAATAGGAAAAAACCTAGTTAGAAAATTGCTACCAAACTACAAACAGAGTTGCAATGTGGCAAATAAAAAATGAAAATTTTTTAAATTTCAAAATTTGATGATTTTCACCCAAAAAGGAAGAATATTGTAATGCAATATTCTTTTTATTTTGATTTTCCCCATTTTGATGAAATTTTGAACCAAAAACAAAACATCGAAAGGGCAGGTTGATATCATCATATTATTAGTATTAAGGAAGGTTGTTTGTTTGTTTTTGTTTTGTCATATTGAGATCTCCTAAACCACAACGCCCCTTTCACTCTTGATATCAATGGAAAATTTCAATGAATAGGGCTGCAATAACATGATAAGATTTCATCATGTTTAGACCTACAATGCAAGAGTTGTTGAATATTGAATAGTTTTGTCATTGAAAATTCAATCAAATCAGCAATTAAAAAAATTAGGAAAACCTAGGCACATCCTTGCTAATGTTGGAAAGCCCTCGATCAACAATGTTTTCATGAAGATGATTTCATAATTTCTAGACATAAGATACAAGAAATATTCTAATTTGAGTGAATTTCATTTTAAAATTTTGAAATGAGAAATAAAAAAAAATTAATAAAAATTGAAGTTCAAATTTAAGCTAAAACAAGGTGTCACATTTGCCCTTCCAAAATTCAATGAAATATATTACAATATATGTTCAATGGCACATGGCGCACTAGTTTCATTTAAGTTAGTTTTTTACAATCTTTATGTGGAATGATGTTGTGTCATTAGGTTTCCCTCTCCACAAAACTAGAAATTAAATTGTCATTTATTTTTCAAGCTCAAACAAGGAGGCTAGATGCACATAACATCTAGTTGAAAATCGATAGATAGCCTATAAGTGTTGGAAAAAAGCCCTAATTGTGGCAATTGTGGAACTTTCCATAAATTTGTGGATTTATGATACATTGCGTATGCTTATAGGCCATGAAAAACCAACAAACATTTAAAAAAAAATTCTTCCACACAATTAAAAATTATTACATCATTTCCAAAAAAAATCAAATGAATCAAGACAAAAGGAAGAAACAAAACCCACCCACGGGGGAGGGGAAGGGGGACCCTTTGCTTTTTTCTAAGCACCTTGGTCCCTCCTCCCTCACCCAATGTTCTAATTGGATTGCAAGACAAAGCCTAAGAAGAAGAACAATGAGGTGCGTAGCCACTTGACTCCTCCACTTCGCTCACAAGACTACTACTACTACTACAACCTCGTCACATTGGCACTTGGCAAGCAAAGAATGGGTTGTTGAAATTTTCTCATTTGACAATTGTCTTGAACTTCTCTTTCATTCTTCAAAATGGAACTAATGTCAACGACTCTACTTCATATATGCTCAGACCAAAGTTCGTCATCCTTGACAACCACAAAACCAACACTCAACAACCGCAAAAGCAAATAGTGATCAATACGCTTGCCAACCACCACCATCACCATGTATTACATATAGTAAAGGACATCGTGACGTGAAGCATCATTTCATCCATCTGTCTCGTCATTCATCCGTTCATCCATCTTGTATATATATATATATGATAGGTGAGTTTCAACTTTCAATTTTCTATACAACTTTCTATACGCAAATGGCCAAGCACATAACCAATCTCTTTGGCAACTTTGGCAGTTTGACAAAAGGAAATCAAGCTATCAAGGTCAAAAGGCCCTTTCAGCCCTATGGTAGGTAGGTACTAAGTGTAGCTTTAGGGCTAAGAGCTACTTAACCCTGGCCCACACCTTGGGTTGACCATGGTCAGCACCTATAGTACCAGCGGTAAAGGTGCTGGTTCCCGTTGGGCCGTGCATCTTACCATGGAAAAAAAATCCACATTTTTGTCCCGTTATTAAAATATAGCCTCTCTATAGAAGGCCATCCTCACTCAAGAAAGTGAAGGTACTCGGTACGTGGTAGTAGTGATGGCCCAAGAGTAGGGGCGTTTCCCCCCAAGTGAGCATTTGCCCAAGGAGGAGCCACGAAGGGGCACTTACTTCGGGAATACCCCAATTTGAGCTCGTTAATAATGTTATGTGGTTTAAAGATCTAAACGTAATGTTTTTTCATCTTTTCTTGTGATACTTGACAAGTATAATGAGAAAAGAGGGCATACATTTCCAAAAAAATAATGAAACGCTCACTCCTAACACACATTTGAGGGCGTTTCCTTTTTTTCAAGACCATTAAGCGAGTACTTGCGCATGAAAGATTACGCTCTAAAAGGTTACCTCTGAATACCCTAATTTTTTTCACTTAGGTCTTTTTATGTGTTGGTATAGCTTGGGAGTATATAACTAGGGTTGGAGGCCTTGAGTTTACTGACTCACTAGGACACAAAATTGCACCTAATGAGCACTTTCTAAGGCACATTCCGCAGCATAATGGAATTTTGCTAGCCATTTCTGCCTCCCCCTCTAGACATTATGAATCTTCCCACCCCTCCTCCCACAATTTTGCCATCACATTGCTGCTGCTGCTGTGTACCCCAACAGACCTCTTTCAAGTGCAGAATAAAGCCTTTTTTCCAAAGTGCAGAATCAGCACTAGGCAGCAAAGTGACATATTCTGGAATATAAAACACTCCCAAAAGAAACCCTAACTTACATAATTATCAAGGAATATAGGGCCACCAGTTCACCATGAAAGATGGACGGTGTAAGTGGACAGAAAACACTTTTTCATTGGGTTCCAGTTCTGCGGTTAACCACGACGGTTAGTCCCGATTATCTATTTCACTACCTTCATACTAACGACCCAAAACCTCTTAATTATGTACTAACCATGGTTATGTACTTATCCGGTAAATATTTATTATCCTCCATACCTAGCAAGCTTGGTAATTAGGGTTTAGTAGAGCGCTCAATGTTAAAAGCAAGGTCGTTGATTTTTTTTTCCATTGTGACGAGCTTGTGTGCTAAATGTTTCTTTTCTCTCTTTGTGATTGTGGCAATTGTGATGAGGCACAACAAAGCTCTAAATTCATGGCGTAATAACTTCAACAAACTCCTCGACAAACTTTTGGTTTTGTCAGAAAATTTTGCCAGTTTGTGCTGGAGATGCTCTTACCATGGTGAAACCCACTATTAACTCACTTAGGTTTCAATTGACAGTTGAACTGTAACAAACACAATCCAAGTCTTGAGGAAGTTTGCTGACATAATATTCATTTACGTGGCTCGTGTGTGGAGTAGGGCAGTTATCATTTACCCCTTTAGCCAAAGCAACTGAGGTAACCACCATGGTTAGCTACTAGGGAACTAGAACCCAACAGAAAACTGTCTCCTGACCATTTACTATTCATCCATCCTTCATGGTGTGCTGGTGGGTGCTGTTTCACTGTGGCCCCAGTTCTTAAACCCTAAACCCTTCTCCTGCACAGGTAAGTTGCAAATTGTGGCAACCTCAACTATGAACAATATTGACCATTTTTTGCTTGATTACAAGCCTTGGGTGATCAGGCACCTACGCTGGTACAATGGTAAAAAAAAAAAACCCATAGCTACATAATTATTGGTTTTTTATAAATATTGTAAAAAACATCTCTCATCTTCCAACAATCTGCTACTTGCATAATGTCTATGCCCTAAGAATAGACTCAAAAAAAAAATTTAAAAATAAAAAAAAGACAAAACTAATTACATGTTATTTCATAGTCTCTCCCCTTAAGGACCAACAAAATCCGGGTCTCCGAGTCCAAATTTAACATTTCCTAGGTTCAATATAGTTCTCTAAGAATGCGAATCCATCCACATGGTGATCACCCCCTCTCAAAACTGTACCCATCTCCTCCTTTCCCCAATTACCCAACCCCGTTCTCAGCTGCCCTACATTGCCCTAGATTAAAATTGAAAGCAACATAACTTTGACAAGAGACATAACCTCTTCATATTTGTGTAATATGTGTCATAATTTAATATTAAAAATTAATATTAAAAATAATATATGTCACAATAAATGTGTAAAGAATTGCAACTTTTTTTTTCTTTGTATTTTTGGGTCCCTCACTTTGCGGTAAGAAAACCTATTTCATGGACAACCTTTAGGAGAAACTTCCTCCAAGTGAAAATTACTCTCCAAGCTATATAGGGGAACTTACATAACTTGGAAATCACCCATCATGCTGTCATTTAAAAATTAATTAATTTAATTTAAGAAAAGAAATTACTATGCTTACCCTGCTTGTCATTTAAAAAAAATAATTTAAAAAATTATTCTTAAAAAATTACTATATGCTTTATGTAGGGAAGAGTCTAAGTTTAGACTTTAGACCTTTCTGAATTTTCAAACCCACCTCAACCTATCAGCCTAAAGGGATTTCAAATCCGGAACGGTCTAAATCTAGACCCTTCCCCTAACTAAACTTGGGCTCCACATTGCTATGCACTATAAGTGACGATTGCTCACATAGAATTTAATAAATAAATAAATAAATAAATAAAAACCAAAAAAAAGAGAGGCAAAAACAAGATAGACAACAAGATACATACAAACGAAACAAAAACAATTTAAAAATTAAAAAAAAAATTTATCCATGAAAATTTATAATTCAAAATGACTCTGGAATTTTTGCAGTGACTATAACCAAAATAACCATAGGTAAAAAAAATCACATTCTCTTGTAATGGCTAGTGAAAAATGTAAATCTCTTTATGTAAGTTAAGGGAGGGGAAAAAACACACACACACACACACACACACATTTCTTACTAGCACTAATTTGTGGGAAGCACAGCAACCAAGGTGGTGGCGAAACTGGTCCCACACGTGGGGGGGAGTAACAGAGGGTGAGGGTCTGGCGAAACCCGTGTTACCTCACACGAGTCGGTCAGTCAGGAGCGAGGACCCAGACTGGCGAAACCTGCTGCTGGGACTGGCACGAATTATAAAAGAAAAAAGTGGCGCTTTCGGGACTCGAAGCGAAAAACAGTTGGGGCCCACTTAAGCCGTCACACGCATCACACACCAGTTGGGGACTGGATCTGGGCCAACTGGGAACTGGTTCTGGTCCAACTGTTGGCAGACAGGCACTGCAGTGTAGTAGTAGTAGTCCATTTACACACACAACCCAAACCCAAAACCCTTTCACACTTTTTTACTTACAAATCTCAATTCATTTTCTATCAAAGTGGAAATTGAAGGCATAATTCCACATTAAGTGATGATTCCATATTACGGAATGTGCCAAGTATGGGTACATTACGCCCTGCGAGGTGCCTGTGCCTGTATGGAATTCAGGGGAGCTTGAATTTTCCAAACCCGGGGCATCTAAATGGGTACCATACATTATTACAATGGCCTGTAATGGACATGCTCCGTTCCGTAATAGTCATGTGGCCCAAGTTAAGTCAGGTACATCCAAAGGAAACCCTCCATTGTAGGGATTATCAGGACGGAATGTGGAACTCTTATGCAATTCCATAGGTGCTGGTTAACCCTTGGTTAGGAGGAATAGTTAAAAAAAAAGGTGAGTCCTGACTTCCACACCTGTTGCAATAAGAATATTCTCATAACCAAGGGGGAAGCTCCTAGTCATGGGAATATTCCACACCCTGGGTTACCCACCTATGGTGAGTGGTAATGACCTTAGTAACCACATGTGGAAAGCTTGCCTTGGCAGGTGGATGTTGTTAACCTATTTAAAGGTTGTACTTCATCCAAAGTACTCTGTCTATATGGGTCATTTATATTGGCGGTGCCTGTGAAGTGAAGATGCTCTAATACTAAAGCTTCTTATTTACTTGAGACTCAAAAAGCATGCCATGCCATCCCATCCCATCCCATCCCATCCTTGTGTGAGAAACTCAAGTGAGATGATCTAAGAATCCTAAGCACCTCATCAATTCACAAACCCTAACAAATTAAGTCTAAGTAGTAAAAACCCTAACACCCTCTACAAATTTCAAATTCAAAAATAGAGACTTCTATAGGAAATAAATTTTCCTTCTTCATTCACTCTCTCTCTCTCTCTCACACACACACACATCAATCTCACCACAACATTTGCAAGCTTTATTACACTCTAGCCTGGCACACTTGCAGAGTTTTGAACTTAGCCCATTTAAGCTTGTACTCAAAAAAGTGTAGTAACAAGTAAGTAGTAGGGTTTAGGGTTTAGGGTAGTTAACAAACTAGAATAAAACCGGCCTTTTTTTATCAAGGCTAGACTTGTAGAGGGTACAAAACACAACACAAAGTTAGAGAATCTATTAACTCCTCTCCCTCTTGGCCAGAGGGAACCAGCACCCCATCAGCATGCTGTTTTGGATGAATGATGTGTGGACAGAAAAAAAAAATTTCATTGTATTCATTTCCCATAGCTAACTAGAGTGGTTGTCTATGAACCAACCATCAACATGGGTTGCCTAAAACCCTAAACCATTTTTACCTAGTAGTTGCCAAGTAGCTTGCTCAAATTCCCTACTTACTTATCATACTTACAAATTTATAGGGGTAGTTATTCATGTCATTTGCTTCTTTGATTTTGAAAGAAACTTCAAGTTCGGGTTTTTAGGTTTTAAAAATAAATGTGATAAAACCTTCTTCATTGTGGTTTTGGAAGACCATTTGTGAGATTCATGAAACATCTGATTTTGAAGATTTCCCAAATAAGTTGGAATTTGATCCCGTTTGATTGTTGCACTTGTAAAGAATTTTGTGCTTATACAGCTAAAGAACTTGAACTTATTTTTTAAAAGGACAATTGCTAGATCTAGGTTCAAGTTTTAGTTTCACCAAGAGACAATTTCATGGTTTGGATCCAAATATAATTTCAACAATTTTTTAAGTCTTTGGTCTAGATACCTCAAAACCTAACTTAATACTCGGATCTCAACCTACCCAATATCTTGAACTTTCTTATATTAATAGTTACGTTAGGTAGAGGAAGGGGAGAGTTGAAAGGTTTGCAAAATAACTTACAATGGTGGAAGTTTGATAATTCAATTGTGATTCATACTCTACAAAGTCATAAGGGGCTACCAATAGACGGTGCATTGGTGGGTGTTGGGTCAATCCCTCAACAATACCCCTATAATGATAAAAGAGACCCCCCTAAGATAGAATAATGAAACAAAAGAAACTATGGAAATAATGTAGTAGTAGTTAAGAAAACAAGTGGGCCAAATGGGCCTTTTAATACATAATATCCACAATGTCCAAACAACCTACAATTATTGTGATCTTGCTCCCAAACAAAAACAAAGGTCAATCAAATGAGAAACAAGAGCTAAAGAGAGGGAGAAAGAGGAGAAAAAACATTAGGTTTAGAATATTTGGGATCCATTAGTTTAAAGTCCATTATTTTCTCAAATGAAGGGAGAAAAGGAAGAGGAGGCTAGAGTATGTCAAAGTTAATAAAGTGAAACAATTGCAAGTGTATTTTTTCATGACTTAATGCCCCCACAATATAAGCTTCAAATTATTTGTAATGAAAAATATTTGGTTATTTCTCCAAAGGCCCACTCCCAATTAGCCTTCCTAGCCTAGATGGGCTAACTTTGAAAAGTTAGTTAAGACTGACCCAAGAGTTCTAGCAAGGAGATCCTTTTAAATTTGTTGCCTATTTTCAAGGATCCTCACATTCATAGTTCAAAACTTGCAAGGCTTCATCCTTACACTAGAAGAATCACATTTTGAGTTGATTTATTTTGTTTTGGTGAGTAGCTACCTTAGGCATTGTGAGTGCCATATTAAAATGCATACATTATTGGCCGGTGAGAGTTCAAATCCAACCTTGGGCAACACTTATTTGATCCTTTATCAACTTAATTTAGCTTCGTTTTCTTATCATCAATTTGATGGATTTTGGTTGAAATTTTTATCAAAGAATCATGAGTTTGTAAATTTTGAATTTAATATTTGGATTTGTAATTCAATTCTTGGATGAGTAGATTGGACCAAAATTTTTAATTAAGGGTAAAATAAAGATACAAAAATGGTTGTACATTGGGCTTTGGTTCTTAAGGATCAATAAGGGCCAAATTTGATTGCCATCCCATTGTTTTCAACCTTTTTATCAAAGGACAAAAGATAGTTAGGCATTCCTTGCCACCCCTCCCAACCCCATAGTAGCCTATGTAATAAGGTTTAATTTTGTTATTTTAGGTTAGAAGAAAATAAACAAGAGAATCATATTGATTTTGATTTGCCTAACATTTTAGATTGTAAGGGAATAATGCAAAAGAACATGAATTCTCGACTTTGAAAAAAATTATATTTGAAACAATAATTAGGTGACATAATTTGATAAGGTTCAAAATAATATATTGTTAATGAAGTATGAATGCTTATTAATAATAGCTGAATAGGGGAGTATTTCATCCAATTTTTTTGAGTATTTGAAAGGGTGGTGAGGGGGATTGAAAAATTGTTCTTTGTTTGGACTTGTAATGTAACTAACCCAATTGAGTGCTAAAAAGGGAAATTCATTTGAACTAATTGGTGAGTGATCCTTATAAGGTGTTTGGTCTTTAAACATATTTGATGAATTCCCATTTGGCTCTTTGTCACTTTAGTCTTTAGGCACATTTGATGAGTTATCATTTGGCTTTTACATTGTAAATTTAACATGTGATAATTTAGTAATCAAAATTGTGCAAAGTTCATTCATTTATAGGTTCATACATTTTACATATAAATATCATGCATTGAAAACACATTTGACATATGGATAAATTTGTTAACATATGAAATAATAACTTACGAATGAATGAATTTTGCACAATTTTTATTATTAAGTCACGAAATGCTAAGTTTGTGATGTAGTGACACTTCATGCACTCAATTGCATAGAAAACAAATATTTAAACTTAACTTTCTAGGTGATCCTAATGCAAAGCCTAACTCCATGTGATATGTGTTAACTTGTGAGCTTTCAAATTCTCATTTTACTTTTGTGTTAGCCATGAATTATTTCCAATATAGTCTTCATAAGTATGGATCCCGTTTTAAGTTACATCACCATGGAAGTTATTTTGTCCAATATACAATATATGATGGATTTTACACAAATTGATATTGATGGTACCTTGAGAAGTCTCCCATCCCAAGATTATTTTCAACTTAATTTGAAGTGTTACATGACCTTAATGGTGTACTCATAACCATGTGTAAGATGTCATGGGTTTGAGCTAACTTTAAGATATATTGTTGATGATCCACTTCAACAATAAAATGTATTTGAAGTACAAACAATTGGGAATTGAATTTTGGAAATACAAATACATACAATGGTATTAATGCTCTACACATGGCTCTTTCACAAACACATTATGCCAAGAAAAAGAAGTGAATAGTTATTTGATTTAAATTTGAAATTAAAATTAAGTTTTTCAAGGCTATAAAATTATCATGGGACTAATGATTTCCTATTATTGTACAAAAAGCTATTTGCATGAGTTTCTAGATTATTTGAGTATAACAACTTGATTAAAAATTGGATATTTTGTTATGAAATCTAAAATATGGAAAAATGGAGTTGTATGGTTTGCACTAACATATAATGTCAAGTAATGGATATAAGATTTAGGCGCGTAAGCATAGATTGAAGAAAGATTGTCCATGGTGCGTGCTGTTGTCTCTAGTTAGCGAGATTGCCCAAACATATTCGTCGTCAATGATGTCGAAAATGTTATGTAGAGCAATGATGACCGTTGACTCGGACATATTGACCGAAAATTAGGTCATTTATTCTCGCCAACTTGGTTGTCTTGGTGCAATCCTTGGCTTGTTGGATGGCTATTGTTGTTTGTCGAAACGACATGCCAATCAAGACGTGATCCATCACCAGTTCAAAACTCATGACATTCTTGATTGTGACCTTGTACATCGAATTGTTTGACGAACAATTTCATGGTGTCGATCTTCTCCTTGGATTTCTTGGCGGCCCTCTTTGCAATTGCTTCAACTTTCACAATGTCATTGTCATTATCATTACCTTTGAGCAGCTGTTTGTCATTACGGAAGAAAATATCACCAATGATCGTGTCAACAATGTTAGCTAAGATGATGAATTCGATCGGGTTCACGGTCAAGTCCATGTGCTAGTGCAAAGTGTTGATGCACTTCACCTTGTTCTTGAAGTACTCCTTTTTGTCCTGGTCAGGTAGCGCGTGGTAGGCGGCCCACGATTTGGCGTGTTGCTTGAAATGGCAATGAAAGTTGAAGGGAACGAACATCTTCATGAAATATTTGATGGTCGATGTCACCTTTCTCTTGCGGCTCGAACTACTGTTAACTTCCATGTTATCTTGACCTTTGTGGACACAAAAAAGGCACCACACGGTCACATCTCCTTTGGCATCCTTGGGGACGACCTCCAGGCCAAACTCTAGGGCGTGCTTTGTTTGGAATGGGGTCGATTTCATGACGCACATACGAACAAAAATGTTGGACCCTATTGAGGAAACCCCGCTGCCAGTTGCCGCGTGTGTATAAGTTTTTTCCTATTTTATGGACAATTCCAAACTTATTTTATGGAAATTCAGGCGCTATTTTTAGAAGTCCATAATTTTAGGAGGCCTAGGTATGGGACAATTGGCTTCGAGTGTTTGTAGGCAATTTTCACCAACGGCCTAGGATTTCCATACACCTCACTCCCCCCCCTAATAAATAAGATTTGCACTCACAAACTTCATTGCCATGAAGATAGGCCCGACTAAAAAGCAAACCCTTAGACATGGATTTAAAGTCCTAATGTCCCTAGGCACTCATGTCTTAAAGCCCTCAAACCTACATGTTTCAAGCACTTAGACTCTGATATCCTAGGCCTTCAATCTTTCATGTTCCAATCCTTTGGGCCCTAATGTCTAAGGTCTCTATGGGCATGAATCCTAGGCCTTCAAGTCCTCATGTCTTTGGCCTTTGGGCCTTTATGTTCTAAGCTTCTACAAGTGTCAAGTCCTAATGTGTAAGGACCAATGTCCCCTAACCTAGTCCTTGTGTCCTTAGGAGAAATTATTTTATGTATGTCCTAGGGTTGGACCATAAGACATATGCATTTTGCCTAGGCCACAAGAAACCAATCATATGCAATTTGTTTGTATCCCATAGGAAGAACCCTAGGGCACATTTGCTAGTACATAAATCCCCTTCCTTAGCACTCTCCCATGGTGGGGCTGCCCAGCCTGGAAAAAGAAATTTTTTTTTAAGAAAAAGAAAAAGAAAAAGAAAATAAGTTTTTTTAAAAAAGGGTTTCAATCCCCAGAAGTGGAAAATTTTCTACAAATTTTTTCAGATATTCATATTTGGTTTCCAATATTTAGCCAAAAATACCGAAGGATGATTAAAAGATTTGTACTTCATATTTAGGCTGATGGATGATCATCTCTTTGGCTACATCCAAAAAAAAATTCTAAAGAAAACACTAATTGAACCTGTGCTGTAGACTGGAATCCCTTGGAGTTATGAATGAAACCCAAACAGATGATGGGATGAATAATTGGCAAAAAACTACAGAACTAATGGTAATCTACACTGAATCAATCATGGTTGTTGAAATGGGCCCTTCATTAAAAAAGAGCTGCTAGCTAGGGTTAAAAAAAAATTTAATAATTTAAAAAAAAAATTTAATTTTAAATTTAGGGGGGTTTTTTCAAAAAAATTACATAAAAAATTGGTAATTTTTTTTTCCAAAGATTAAATTTTAATTTTTTTTATCAAATGTACATTATAGAAACATTTCCAAAAAAATTCCAATTATTTTGTCGGGGAGAAAATTGTGGCTACTAGCATGCAGTTTGCTGCAATTGTGGGCCATGTGAAGAAATCATTCGAATGAATGAACAATCAAAAACATCTTTTCCAATGTCAAAGGAAATGGCTGTTGATCAAAATTTAGAATGAAAAAAGAATTACACAAAAAACTAATAAGAAATCTATATATTAAGATATTTGTTTGTTTGTTTGTTTGTTTTGATATAATTCTGTCATAACTTGTAACCCTCCCAAATCATGGGGCTCTGGCTCCACTTTTGGTATCGGAAAGTCCTTCACAAGCTAGTGTGCACCTTTGTTGTTTTGTAGTTTTTGGACCAATGGAACAAAAGTTATTGAATTTAGAATAATTTTCATCTTTGGAAACTATTGATTTTTTAAATTAAATGTTTCTTTTCAATTAAAATTTTTTTTATTAATTTTTTATTTCAATTAAAAAAACATTTTTTCCACATAGAACTCTGAAATTAAGCTCACTTCGATTGGAATAGTATTGAGATGGGTGACTTTATAGGAGGCTTTATTGGCTTGGGTCAATCATAGAGGGCCTACTAGTGTTCCATGAAATTCCCCAAAATGAACTCTCATTTTTATAGCAACATAACTCATGTTTTGTTTATCAATTTTGTAATGGAGCTAAGGTGGCAATCATTCAGAGTGTAGCCTACGATAATTATGATGATTTTCAACTTGTGAACTTCATGTTTTTTCACAAAATTTGATTTCACTATTTAGAGGATTATTTAATAACGAAACTAACCTTAGGGTAAGGCATGCAGTGATATTTTTTGCAAAGGGAGTTAGTTGATAGTGAGGCTCAAATTCTAATCATGGGTCACTTGAAAAGTTCAATATTCCTAGTAGCTAACTAAGCACCTGGTTAAATTGGAAACTGGAGGCTGGAAATCCAAAGAAGATTATTGTAGTCACCTCATGACTTCTATCCAAGAAATAGGTTTTAAAAATAAAATAAAATAAAATAAAATAAATAAAAATAAAAATAAAAATGTGCACATATATATATAATTATATTGGTACAAAACCCTAATTACACGGGTATCAACCAGTGTTGGGTGGGTATTAGAACTCCGCTCAGAACCATCCAGAACCGTCCTCAACCATTGCTAAGATTAGTTTTCTCCATGTATATGTTTACCATATAGTCCATCAAACACATTGAAGCAAAACCCTAATAATAAGGCTGACAATGCCAGCCACAAAATTGCAACATGGAAAGTGATACAAAAACACTTAGGGTTTAGGGTTTTAGGGTTCAGGGTACCAACTTGGGAACCTATACACACACCCACTTCCAACTAACAATAACTATCAATTGTGAACAAAAAAATATTTTTGAAGTCCGACTTGGGTATGTGTGACCCAATTCACTATGCACCACCGGCGAATGTGAAAAGGTCTGATTTGGTCTCGGGTGCAAAAGCATCCCAGGTTGATAATTTCTTCCATTGGAGCCAAAGCATGAACTCCAATACGAGAGTAGCAAGAAGCTCCAAGGTGAGGATGATCGCATACCCTACTCTCAATGAATGTTGGGCATCGGCCATATGCATACCAAGGAAGATGTTTCCAACGGCTAAAATGAGCGCGATGCGGCCTACACATTCATGATACCAGTTCCAAAATTGCCGCAGCTTCGCATCTTTCTTGGGACGAAATAGGAGAGCAAGAACCTGTGAGACCCCCAAAGAAACCATGCAAGGAAAAAGGAAAAAAATCAGAACCACAAATGAATACATACATGAATATGTGCACACTTACATGAACATACATGGATGAGTTTCTTGCATTACGAGTTCTTTTATTTGAGTTCTAAAATTGTATCATGTGCAACAAGCAAAAACCTCAACACAAAGAGCTCAAATAATACAAAGAGAAACCAAAAAAAGAAGTATGATGGTAGTTTCAATTGTGCTGTTATGAAGAGCAAGAAGGATGGGTTTCTTTTTTACCTGCAAGCAGGCCAGGAAGAAAACAGTGATACCAAGTGCTTGGTGGGTGTAGAACCTACTCGGTCTCACCCTTTTTGACAAGACTAATCCTGTCCCAATGCCTGCAATCACAAACATGAACCCGATGATCTGAAAGGTGACATGCAGATAGAACCAGATGGGGTCCCAAGCTCGGCAGTAACGAGCAAGCAATGCTCCAATTGGCAACAATAATCCCCATCCTATAACTTGAATTGCCCCATGGGCATTTGCTAGTTGAGGTCGTGATGCTAGTGGAGTGTCGCCTGAAACGCCTGCAGTGTGTAAACAAAGGTTGGGTCAAAAACATTTGTTCCTAAAATTGCACTCTTTGAAATAAAACAATTGCACAAAATGAACCCAACAACAATTTAAAAATTTGTTATTGGCCTTGCCTACTAAGGCGAGGATATTGTGTTTAGATTCATTGTAGAGTATAGTAGCTTCAGGGATTTTGGCCCCTACGTAATAATAATAGGTCTATTTTTATTATGAGGATTTTTGAAAGATGATATTTTGGCTTGTGTTGAAACTTGAGTTTAGTTACGGAGTTATAACATCTTGAAGGATTTTGGTTTCTTTCAGAGGATTTTTTGAAGATTATGTTTTTGCATGGTGAAATATTTGAGTTTCCATAATTCTTCTTTTGTCTTAAGATACTTTTTAATGTAAATGGCAAAGCCACAATGTGAAACACCCCTTGTATAAATATTTATATATTTAAAAATAAATAAATTTGGACATGATAAACGAACCTGCAACAAAAGGGGAAGGAAATGCGTAATGGGAATCATGGATTTGTAAGGACCCATCAGAAGCCAGTGGCCCATAAGCATAAAGGAGGTAGTTGGGAGACGCAACTGACTTCATGAAGTTCACTTGGAATGCCATGTACATGATCTTGTTTTGAGCATCATAATGTGATTTGGGTGCCATCACAAAGCTCAATCCTGTGCGATCAGGGAATACTTGGTTGGCTATCTTGTCCTTTAGAAAATACTCAGTTGCTGTTGCAGTTGGGGAGTTGGTGGTCAATCTGGCTACTACAGCTGTGGATCCGATCATGTAACTGTCCTTTGAAAACCCAAGGGCAGCCCATCTTCCGGGTGAGGCCAATGGCATTGCAACCACAATGCTCACCACATTTGTAATGTTGTCATGCTGTGACTGCCACATTACAAAACAAACATTCTGATCATGGTTCAATCGTCCACTTACAACTTACACTGGCACAGTTTTCTTTCCACAACAGTTGGTATCTAAGTACCATTCAAAAATACATGATGAAAGGGTATTTAAATGCCTATCTTTCAAACCTTGCAAAGAGTAAAGCACCGAACTATGAGACCTTCTGAGAGTCTCAATACCTTCACTTGGGTTATATGGCGTAATTAAGGTCCTCGCTAGGCTGTACAGGAGGACCTTAAATCTTTTGTAAGGTCCCAGTCATGTTGTCACCATAAGGTTTGTAACAACCTTGGAGAGGAGAGGTTTCATAATGTAACTTGAGGGTGCGATACACAACACAATTTAATCCTGATCCCTCCTGGAGTGGGGATCTTACACATAAGCTCCCTAGGGTGGGGGTCTAAGGTAATCTGCAATGTCAGATCACCTCATTTTGTTACTAGGAAGGGGAAGCCATTGAGAGCAATGCCTTCCACCCGGTGAATCGAGGGCATAAGGTTTTTAAAGTAAGAGAAAGTGCCTATCTAACCCTTCACAGATTTTTGATACCTTACACTCAGACAATAGGCCTCATAACATGCACATCTTCAAAACCCAAGTAGGTTCTAAAGACAGGCCCTTCTCCTAAATGACTGGTAGGTAGGTAATAAGTAGGTAACAAATTGTGTCATAACAGACTTCGTCAAGTCATCAAAGCTGGAAAAACAAAAAGAAAAAGAAAGAAAAAAAGAAGCTGAAGAGAGGAAAGAAGAAGAAGAAGAAGAAGCACACTCTGCCAAATTCTTCAGCAATTTCACAACAGATTTGCTGGAACAAGGTTTGTGACATTGAAATTGGAGAGAAATTTGTTTTGGGTGTGGAGAAATTTGAAGCACCAAATTTTTCTGGCTTTTGTGACAACGGAGACAGAGACAGAGAGATTGTTGTGTGGAGATTTGAAGCAGCAGCTGGAATTCAAGCAGCAACAATGGTGGAAACATGCATTGCATACATACCCACAAAAGGAAATGGTTGTCTGGAGAGCCGCTGGGCCACATTTTGTCAATGCACGTGAGGTTGCTGGTGGAGAAGTTGAGCGTATTTATAGCCACTGTAGCTGCTGATGCTGCAAGCACTGCACCACTAGTCCCACATCCTTGATCCATATAACCTGTTGTTGCTGCTGCTGCTGTGTGAGGCAGAAGAAGAAGATGATGCGATGATATAAGCACTACGAGCAGGGCTGCAAACATCATCAGGAGCTCATGTAAACCTTGATCTGCAATAGTAATATTATTCCACCTTGATCCAGTACCTCCAACAGCAGCAGAAGTTCCCATATTGGCAGCTCTCTGCACTTCTCTCTCTCTCTCTCTAGTCTCTCTCCCTGCCTCTCTATAAGGACTCTACTAGTTCACAGCCACATGCAGAATTTATTCTAAAAGAAAAGAAAAAACAGAAACACCCACAAAAACAGAAACAAAACAAAACCTTGGACTTGGTGATGGAGAGCTTTTCAAAAGTCTTGGGAGAGAGATCATAAATTAATTGGCAGACTGAAAACTCAATAACAGCTTCAGCTGTGGTCTCAACTGTGAACTTTCTGTAAAAAACTGACTCTTCCTCTGATTCTGAGTTTTTTTTCTCAATCACTGCAACATACATGCAAGCAAAGCAAAGCAAGCAAGCAAGCAAGCAATCAAGCAGGAGGAGGGAGGAGCTGCACTAGTGAGGAAGTGGGAAAATTTCTTGTGTAGGATAGAATCTGCTAGTTTGTGCTAGTGGGGGAACTGGCTATCTTTTGAACTAGCAGATTCAAGGCTGCAAGGTTTGGTACAGTGTTGGGCGGGTACTCGGGTTTGGAGGATAAGAACTGCTGGTTCCGGTTCCAGTTCCAGTTAGTAAAAACCGCACTGGAACTGGGTCTGAGTTTTGGAACCAGTTCTAGACCTGGAACTGGGTCCGAGTTTTGGATCCAATTCTAGAACTGGAACTGGGGCTGAAATTGGGAACCAGTTCTAGAACCACAGAACTGGAACTGCGTCTGATTCTTGGAACCGGTTCTAGAACTAATTGGGAACCGGTTCTAGAACAAATTCCTGGTTCCACTTCTGTGTAGATTGGAACCGAAACTGGAACCGATGATTTTTGAATTCTTTTTTGAGGAAAAAAAATAGACTAAAACTGGTGGGACTAACCGCAGGTTAACTGGCAGTTAGTTAACTGGAGGTTCCAGTTTGGGTTAACCAGAACTGGACCAAAACTGGTTCTGATTTTCAGAAACTGGAACCAGTAGCTAACTGGCAGTATGTTTTTTTCTGGCGAAATTTAGCTATTTATCGACAAAGAAATTGGGAAACTTTTGGAATTTTTTCTTATTCTAGTGCAACTTCGATTAATTTTTGCTAATTTTTTGGTTAAGTTTCGCAAAAATTTCGATATTAATTTTTTAAAAGAAAACACTGGTAGCCAGAACTGGAATCTGTTGTTTTCAAGAACTGGACCTGGAACCAGAAATGATTTGTTTTGGGGAAGAACCGGAACAAAACCGGAACCCGAGGTTTTGGGTGAAACTCAAGAACCGCCCAACCCTGGTTTGGCACTGGTTTGGTACTCGTCGCCTCTGGTATAGAATACAGCAAAGCAAAGGTGACAGAAGGGGGGTAGTGCAAAATCCTTTCTTGGACTGTGTGGGAGGAGGGCAGAGAAGGGTGGCAGAAAGGGGTGGCAGAATTTGCAGTACATTGTGGTCTGGAGTGGCCTGGCAGATTATGTACAACAAATTATTGTTATTATTATTTACCTTGAGACTTGCATTACAACACTTGTGTGCTATGTTTATTTTTGCCACTTTTTTGTGCTTTTTTCTTATACCCTAAATGAAGTTCCCTACAAGGCATTCAATACAACAATCTCAAATTGTATTTTTCCATCTTTTTTTGGGTGTTTTTAAAGGTCTAAATGAAGTTTCCCTTGAGTGTTACATTACACCACTCCATCATGCCTACATTTTATTTTTCAAAAAAATTGGGTTTTTGTAATCCCAAATGAAGTTTCCCTTGGGACTTTAATTACAACACTTGGTCCTAATTTGATTTGATTTTTCAAAAGTTTTGGGTTTTTATAAAACCCAAATGAATTTTCCCTTGGGACTTTAATTACAACACTTGGTCCCTAAATTTGATTTTTTAAAACAAAAAAGAAGGCTTCTTTTGGACAAAAAATGATGTTCCCCTTCAGACTTACATTACAACATTCCCATCATTAGTTTTCCAATTTTTTCTAGGGTTAAAATTAAATTTAAAAATTTAAATTTAAAAAAAAAAAAACTGTACAAACTTCTTCCCCTCATAAAGCACTGGTGGCAGAATTTTTTCAGTGTATTTAGAGGGCACATTATGAAGCAGAATCTGTCGTCTACAAACGGTGGAGCATTCCACAAATTGGAATGCCCCACTTTTCCCTTGATCCCCAGCGGGTATTACAGGGAAAACAAATAAATAAATAAAGAAATAAATTCTGCTGGTGCTTTATGCAGGGTAATGCCCTTGGAAGTGTGGGGGGACATTCCCGAAATAAGCACCAATCGGCTCGGCTCGGCTCGGCTCCACCTTGGGCAGGCACTTCTTTCAGGAACCCAGAAACCAATCATTTTGCCTTCTCAGAAATTCAAATAGTACTGGTTTTCCAGTCAAGGACAGGTTTTCCAAATTTTTTTTAAAATTTTGAAAATTAAACCCCCACCGCGCACCCCCCCCAAAGTCTGGCAAGAATCCGTTGTTGCCGCCACATGCGGAACAATTTACGTACGTACACTTTGGGGGACCCCAAGGGGGGGGGGCGGAAGTGGTCATTGCCGGAGCTAGGAGCCAGAATCTGCCAAACCCTGCCACCTCCGTGACTTTAACAGCTGTTAGTTCTTACAGAATTGGCAAGGCTTGCCGATTTGGTGTACGGAATCAGCACCTGTTTTGCAGATTAGGTACACAGAATCGGCACCCATTCTGAGTGGCCGATTCCGCATGAGAATTTAGGTGATCAAAAGGAAGAATAAGATCTAACAGCTGTTTGTGGCAGAATCATTTTCTCATGCCACCCAGGTCAGTTTTTTTTATAAAAAAATTTTATAAATTTTTTTAAAAATAATTTTAATTAAAATTTAAAATTAAATTAAAATATAAAATATAAAATTATTTAATTTAAAATTTTATTTGTAATATTTAAAATTTAATTAATTAATTAATTTTTATTTTATTTTTTGGGTGCGAAAGTCTGTCAAATTGCAATACTATATATTTTCAACTTTGAAAAAATTTAGTGTTTATTGAGTTTTTTATTATCTAAATTCCAAAAAAATCTTAAAAGAACGTTTGCTGGATTCTAATTATCCTAAGTTGCAGTTAGGTAGACAAAAATATAAAAGGATGCTAGAATTTTTTTTACTTTCATATTTTCTTATTGCCAAATCTGGCTAAACTGTCTGATGAATGATTGCCACTTCAGCTACATCAAAAAAGAAAAAACAAAACCCCGAATATTGCCACCTATCAAGGTTGGTGATTTTTCAGTTCTATCAAGAACTGGAATGAACTGAATGTGCAGATTACAATCTTGTATGGTCCATTCTGTCATATGTTCTGATCAATGGCTCAGATGTCTCGGCATTGAGGTTAGATGAAAATAATATCAACACAAGCTGGGGTTATGTACTGAAATTAGGGTTTTTTAAATTTCTTGGAAAGGTTTGATAATGGATGAAAATGAAATTTGTTGAAAAAGTGGAGAAAGATGGAAATTTGAATGAACTCGAGCAATTGAGAGAAGGGATGAACTTTGAGAGCTTTATTCAATTTTGTGATGTTGCCACACTATCAATCATCCATGAGGAGATTTAGCCATGTTTGGCTATAGACCAGTTATGAAAATAGAAATTTATTAAAATCTTTTTATATCTTGGTTACTTGCTTGAACAATGGGAATTTTATAGATTTTGTTTGAATTTTTTTTGAAAAAAAAAATATTTCATAAAATATTACATTTTGGAAAACAAATTGCCCCCAAAAAAAACAATATATGAGACATTGGATAAAATTGAGGAAAATTTATGGACAATGATTCATCAAAGCTTGTTTAGGTAGAAAGATTATAGGGTTTCATAGTATTTCATCTTGCCAAATTCTAATTCAAAATATGTTTAGCCCCTTCCCAGTAAAGAGGTATGGAAATGTGTCTTTTTGGATTTGTGTTTTTTTAAAGTTTTTTTTTCCAACACCATATTCATGAGTATATTTTTAATACATTCTTCATCATTTTGTTTTCAATTGAATTTGAATTAAATTGAATCTTAATTGAATTGTTGAATTAAATTTAGTTGAATTGGAATTCAACTTAATTTGATCCAACTCCAAATAATGTATTTGAATTCAATTTAAGAATTTGAATCCAATTCAAGGCACATGCAATTCAATATTTTCATTTGAATGGAACTTAATCTTCATAAAATTAGTTTTCTTTTCAGCAATTGATTAATTCATTGTCATTAGTAGTGTGCATGCAACAACTTAAAGCCCAAGTGAGATAATGGATACTTGAAGAAGTTTTGAAACATTGAATTCAAGAAAATTTAACCCCTAAACATAAGGACAATGAGATTTAAGCCCATGTTGGGCTTGTTTAATGCTTAGGGGTTAACCGGGAAATTGATAAATTGGATAGTGGATGAAGCTAGGGAAGTTTGAAATGGCATGACTTAAGGATTTGAATTCAAGATAGTTGAAGAAGTTGGATAGTGCATGAAATTGGGGATATTGATGTAAGTGAAAACATTAAATGAATCCCAACTAATTCCACTTTGATTCATTGTTCACGTTTCATGAATTTTCCAAATTCTTTTTTTTCACCTTACATGGGGGTTCATCCATTTTTCAAAATTTTCAACTTTTAATCTTTGCTTTAGTAGCATTGAACTTGATTCAAGTCACATTGAATTCATTGCATCTATTTAATACTTGCCAAACTCTACCCCACATTACAATTATTTATTAAAGAAGGTAGTTTGTTTTGTGTTGTTTTGTCATGATGAAATCTCCCAAATCATCGTATCCTTCATCATGTTCTTGGTATTAGAAAACCTTTAATGAGTAGGGTGCATTGAGGTGATTCATAATAAAGTTGTGGAAAATATTGAGAATTCAATATTTTTTGTAAATAAAAATTAATTTAAAATATTTTTTTCACAATTGGGCTTGGTCGCTAGGGTTTTTGTTCACAATTGAAGCAATTACATAATGTTGTTCACACTTGTGCCAACAACACAAGCTACATTGATCTTGTTAGAATCACATGTTAAGGGTAGAAATTGTTTTAGCCTAGCTAGCCATATAGGCCTCCTAATAACTAGTTAGTTATTAGTGGCAAGGAAAATGTTCCATCTTCTAGTTTAACTAGGGGGTGAAGCAAATGGGTTAGATAGCCCATAAGAATGGGTGATTAGTATTTGTTGACCAATCATCTAGGGGATTTCTAGTGGAAATATTAGATAAAGGCTTATTTTTTAAGGAGTAATGTGGGCTTTGTGAGGTCCATGGGGATAAGGGGTGAAGGAGGAGAATGCTTTTTATTCTTTTGATTATGCGAGTATTGTATGGAATTTTGGAGGAATATAAGGGAGAATGTTATATGACCTCGGAGTGTGTAAAGATTGTAGAAGGTTTGAGTATTATATGATGACATTTTTTTTGGTTGTTTATTTTCCTTTATTTTGCCTTACTTTCCAATTAGTATCATAATAGTTTAGTATAGTTTGATGTAGAATACTATAGTTCTAATTTGAGTTTATTTTACTTAGTTGTGATATACATAAAGTTAATTCTCTAGATATGGAACTCTTTGGAAGGTAGATATTGGAGGATGGGGTTATCATGTGTTCCTATGTTGATGCTTACGACCCTCATTGATAACACACATAAACAAACAACATATTGGAATCCTAATTTAATGCCTACCATCCAAACCAAAATAAATTCATCTACAACTGAGTAGGAATCTAAACCCAAAAAACCATGTGCAAATGAAAATTCCATAACATAAAATAAATGTAAAGCAAACAAAGCACATTGTGCTTTGGAATCTCAAATCACCAAACATGAAATATTTGGAAACTTGTTCACATTGGGGGTTCCAAGGTAACTTACCATAATTTATCTATAGTAACTAAGATGTAAACATGTAATTAGAATAAAATTCATCACATTTATCATGCACTGTTATAATGTCAACACCTAGAACCTTTGTTGTCAACTCATAGAAACCAAACAACATAATCCCATCCTAACCTAATGCCTATTATCCAAACCGCCCTTTTATATAGGGTTAAGGTCCTCATAAACCAAATAGTAATAGGGAAATTTTATTTGCAAAATCCCCCACAAATGAATGGACCTTGGTTATAAATTGCAAGGACTAGTAGGGTAGGTGCAAATGTGAGTCCCATTGTTAGAAGTTTGATTACAATCCCCCAAATCTTTAGCTAAATGTGAACCACCTTGGAAAAAACTAAAGGCATTTTTAACTATCCAACTACAAAAATAAAAGCTTAGGTTTGTTGGAAGCTCATTTGGACACAGTTTGCAATGCACCTTTACGAGTTGCTTGAAGATAGTTGGACCATCCATGTCCAACCAAGAACACTACACACAACCACATGTAAAAAAAATGAACATATTGGATTTTAACATTACTAGAAGATCAAAGTAATCTATGCATCAACTTAGTTGCACAAAGGTACTATATGTTGAGGTAAAGAAACTTTGTATGATTACAAAAAAGTGGCACACATGAAAATTCACATGAAGCAATGTAAGATCACATACCTTGACTTTCATTTTTGCTTCTAGTGTTATGTTTTTTTGCTTGTACCCGGAAAAACTAGGTTACCTCCAACCTCGGAAGGACTCCCAACTAATAATTTCATAACTTCCTTCCTTTTGTTTGATCCTTTTGGGACGACCTTGAATTGCCAAATATTGTCTAACATCCTTAGTTGGACCTTTTGTCATCGTTACTCTCTTAGGGAAATTGTTAGGAACTATTGTAGATTTTTTCTTAAGTTGGCTTGGATTTTCTTCAATTTTAGAAACGTCCGTTACTATGTTGCCACTATAATTTTGCAATATTTGGTCATTTTGAAGTTGTTCAAATTGGTCCATTTCTCACAAGTCATGAGCATAAGGGTGCTTAATTTCTACTTGACCTACAACATTGGGTTCTTCTAGCACCTCACCTTCGTGGATGCAGCTTGATGGTTGTTCCACCAATTCAACTTGAGGAAGATCAACCTTAAAGGAAAGTGGCTCAATGTTGCATTCTTTGCTGGTAGACTCAAGGGCCTCCTCATTAAGTGACATAGTCCCACTACTTTGTACTAACAGTGGTATAAGCTTGAATATTGGATGCCATATGTGATGCACTCTTTGGCAAGCTTTCACGAGGGGTGTTTAATACATCCAACAAATTGAACTCCTCTTCACTAGAGGTCTCATTTTCAAAGTTGAAATTTGATCTTTTGGAGCCACATATCTCCATCCCCACATTTGCAATTGTAGTACCTACAATAGGCACTTATTTGCTTATCTTCTTTTGTTCAACATGTGGAATGATTGCCAAGTTGAATGCATGGGCAAGGCCCATTGGTTTTAGATGATTTGCAACTTGAATCAAGGTGCTTTTTGGACAAGATATGAAGTTGTGGTGGATAGGGCACAACAAGACATCACGTGCACAATTGCTACATATTCCATTATGTCCACAAGGTTGAAACCAACAAACTTAAAACAAAATCCAACCTTTCAAGAACATCACATAATTCTATGCAAAATTATTAATTCCATGTCATAATAATTATTTAATCATCACCTATTTACATAATCCAAGGACATTTATGGTTGAATTCAAATGTGAAAATGTTTTCCAAATGGGCAAATAGATGAAAATACAACATTTCAACCCTAGACCTTTATGGAGGATTGGCCTTCTCGAATGGACCTTCTATACTCATCAAGTAACAATTATATAATTGATGTTGATTATTTTAGGGACTATTTGTAATAGTAGGTCATACCTATATTAGGTATCTATAGGTACCATAATAGGTAGCTAAATCCTTAATATGTAATAAATAGATAGTTATTAAGTAGGTAAGTACCCATTAAGGTTAACATTTATTTAGTTAATAGGTACCTACCTATTAGTTATTAACACACACACACACATATATATATGTGATTATATTTCACCTAAATTAGTATAATATATATATATATTACTATTATTTATAAATTATAAAACCATTATTCACTAATAAAATTATGTTTTATAATTAAAATGATTTCATATAATTAATGTTCAATTATAAATATGATTAATATTAAAATTAATTAATATTAAAGTTATAATTGATTATATGCATTATATTTTTATGTATCAATGTATGTACATATTATTATTATTATTATTATTAACAATATTAACTATCATATTTACAATTAATGTTTGGCAAGATATCGTAAGATGAATATTTATTTAGAAATATAATTATGTATTGATTTATATTATCACTACCATCCATTATATAATTAACCATAAATAATGAGTTGAGTTATAATTAAATATTTAATGAATATTAGTAATATTATTTTACATTTTTAGTTAAAATAATTGTACTTAATATCCAACAAGATAAAATATAGTAATATCAACATTAGTAGTTATTATTATTATCATAAATATTTAATAATGATGATAATAAGTTTTCTTATTTGTTAGATATTTTTCATGTTTAATATTTAGTATAGTTAGTAGGTAAAAAAAACAAATTGACAAGATAAGTTGACATGATGAAAGATGATAAGTCAATTGGGCAAGTCAAATGTTCAAATTGCAAATGTTTCAAGATTTAACAACAAATTAATGATGATGATATTTTTCCTTTGTCACAATAAACAACATTTGGGTAAGAAGAATTGTGAAAGTTGAGTCATGACTTGTTTTGCAATAGGTTGCAAAGGATGTGATGACAAACAAAGGTGAAACAAAGGAAGTTATATATGAAAGAGGTTGTGGCAACAAGTGTGAATATTGACAAAATTTCTCACAACAATGATCAAACCAAGGTATGCATGAAGTATGACAAAATATTTATATTCTTTCCAAATATTATCAAAAAAATATAGTTTTAGGTTTAAGGTTACCTTTATGTTCCTTTCATCATTGCTTTCCTATTGCATCTTTTGTTGCAGAACCTTGAAGTGTCTGGAGATTGTCCATGAACATCAAATGAATTGTCTTGTTATACAATTTGTTGTGAAAAGAAAGAATTATGGAGATTGGAAAGTTAAGGTTTGTTTAATGTAGGGGGATTATGAACAAGGATTGGTGGAGTAGGATGCGGTTAGTTAGGGAGGGAGGTGAATAGAAAATCACGGAAAAAACCATGAAAATAATCATGGAAAAACCTTTTGTTGTTGAAATGATGAAATATGAATTGAAGAGTACCAATGTAACCCTTATTGTAAAAAGACAAAGGATGAAAGAATTGGAGAAGGTAATTTTACATTTGATCTAGCCATTACTTAAGCAAGGTGCCTACCATGAACCATGTTGACCAAGAAAAACCCAATGGAGTGCAAGGTAGGTGAAAGTGTAATGTAAGGCGTGTAAGCATGCATTCTATTGATTTTTCCAATCAAGGTTGATTTCATTTCTTTTATTTTTGAATGTTTTTTTTGTTTTTGTACTTCATGATGGTGCTTCTTCTATAATTGTCACTACTTTATGATGATGTTTTTTTCACCATCATAAGACTTTAGGTTAATGTTTTTTTTGCCATGGTCATTTATTGTCATGGACATGAAAATTACAAAGACAAATGACAAAATGATATGTTTAAATCTAAATCCAAAACATGAAATAAATGAATCAAGACAAAACATAAAGGTTAAAGTCAAAAACATAAAATGTGCAAGAACAAAGTATAAACATATCTTTATTACAATAAAAATAAAAATATAAACACAAAAATAGCAAAATAAGACTATGGAACAAAATCATATTTCAAATTAATGTTGAACAAACTAAAGGTAATAGGGGATCCCCTTTAGAGACCTAATTCAAAGAAGGTTTCATGAAGGTTTCCCACATGTTCATTGACTAGGGAAACTTCATTAAATTTTTCTTAACCATAAATGAATTAAGAATTAATTGTGAATCAATTGTGAGTCATTTATAATTAATTAAAAATGAACTCAAAATAGATTAGAAACGAACTATGAATTAATTAGAAATGAATTGAGTTAATTTAAAATTAATTTGAAATGATTTAAAAAATGAAATATGATTTATGGATGAGCATCCACATGAATGAACTCCATTTATTATGTGAAAGCGATGTTCATTACATTTATTATGAACATATTGATATAGTTTAAGAAGAAAAAAAGATGATGAAAATGTGTGAGCAACAAAGGTTTTGAAAAGTTAAAAAATGATTTCAATCGAATTGAAGGCATTCCGTATGATTTTTTGCCCATGTAACATTTATGTTCTTCTTGACCTTTAATACTAGAACACTTAAGTTACTTAAAACCATGGGTGTGCAAAATTAACCATGGGGAATAATATTACTAGCATACATGTGTGTACCAACATGTAACAAATGCATCATATGTGTTTCATACCCCTTTGTTTCAAATACTACAAATTGAAAAAACTTAGTAATAAATGCCTTTGAAAACTCCAAGAATTAGGCCAAAAATATTTGAAAGATGGTCTTGACCCAAATCTATCCTCAAGACACCAAATTGCCCTCCATACGATAGCCTTGATGTACAATATCTTTATTGAAAAATAATTTCTTTGGTCACCTTAATCGTGTGGAGTTTGGATTTGGTCACAAATTTTATTAAGTTATGCATTCTTATAGTCACAAGCATTTTGGATTTAGCTAAACATAATAATTTTTAATCAAATCAAATCGTGCATTGAATTTCTAATTTTTGTACCACTTTTCAATTACATGTAGTTCAGTCCTAATCGTACAATAAAAAAAGGAAAACAATCATGTTTTAGTTGCATGTAGTCTGGATTTAATCACATATGAAAGAACAATTTGGTCATATTTCACCATTTGTTATCTTCTTAGAGCATCTCCAGCGGTGCTTCGTATGTGATCTGCACAGTAAAATTGGATGAAGAAAATCAAAATATGCCGGTTTAGCTCAGAAAAATTGTTTTGTCTCAGCACAATTGCAAAGTTTGTGGTGGCTGGTGAAAGGCGAAGCAGCGCTGTGCACCTGCACAAAGAGTGTAATAAATATGATCTGACTGCTGCTCAGTGTTTCTGATTGGCCTCTAATAATGATTGGCCCAGGTAGTTAGCTATTAGTAGTTCCACACCTATTTGCTATCCCGGTTTCAGTTTTATGGGTGGGGTTGCAAAGAATTAAATAACTAAACTTACATGTGAAAAATATTTGTGCAGGGTTGTATGCTGAGCACTGCTGGAGATGCTCTTAGTCACAAAGTTGAAAAACATGGTCAACTTTAAATCAAATTGAAGTTTAGATTAAATTGCACATCAATTTTTTTATTCATTAGTTTTTTTCAATCAACTTTTACTTGCACATTGTTTGGATTTAATTACATTGACATGTGATACATAAATGCACTACCTACATGTAAAAACCTCCAACAAGCTTTCATAGTACATTGTTGGAACACTTATCAAGCATAAGAATCCGTAGTGCATTTTGGAAAATGGAATGCTTGCACCTGTGGGCATTCCATTTTCCAAAATGCACTACATAGTTTTTTATTTATTTTTTCCTGTGATACCCAGTGGGTATCTGCCAGATACCCACCAGGTATCAGGGGAATTAGAAAATAAAAACCATCAATGTTTACACCATGTAATGCCCTCAGCCATGGGCATTATTAGAATCAGGCCTGCCTCAGCTCTGCCTCACAGGGGTCCTTATTTCGGTAATGCTTACCCTACACATAATGTGGAATGAACTACCTTGAAGTTCATAATCTCTTGTTCTTGTTCTTGTATTTCATTACTGATTAAGTTTCCAACTCAAATAACCTCAGCTTTGTTCTCATAATCTACCTTGTTAATACCTTTTCCCTCCTTATAATGCTTTGAAAATGTACACATATTTTACATTGCATATTATATGCTTATTACCTCTTGCTAGCTCTCCTCCCAAAGCCTCCTCACACTGTACTTGCTCGAACATGAACCCTTGAAACTACTTCTCATCGCCATAGCTAGACCTTGCTTGTCCCTTTTGCTCAAACATGAATGCTTGAAACTACATTTCATTGCCATAGCTAGACCTTGCTTGTCCCTTTGCCTTGAACTTGAATCCATGATCACCACAAAAACCCATGGATGACCAACTGAGTGTTGATATAATTTGCACTGCACCTCATCACACCATCAGCCCCAAAACAAAATTCACAATTACATTTTAATTTATATGTTCTGATTTTCTTCTAGTAATCCACAAAAATTGAATCCTTACAATCATTTACCAGCCAAACTGAATTGCAAAGATACACCACTTCAGCACCACAGGCCACCAGACCTTGGAAGACATAGGAGACGAACTCCTGGTTGTGAGAGACACACAAAACTCAAGAAATATTTTCATACATTGAGATAGGAATTTCCTTCTGTGGCCAAAGTTCCCTGAGTGTCTTGTAAATGGCACAAGGTGCAGCTCTCCTGTCTTTGTTGCCACCTGTCCCAGAAGGTGGAATTTTCTCCTAGCCTACAACTAGAAAAAATACCAGGCTATACACCACATTGACTTAAGCAATTGATTCTGCTGGTTGGTGCACCTCTTGTGTTGCAAACCTAGAAAGCACCATTCCATGTTGTGCTCATAGAAGGGGGTCAATTAGTGGATCAAAGCAGGCATTGGAAAGTCAGCTCGCTGCACACTGATCCTGGAAAGATACATAAGAGATATAAGCCTATCCAAATCAAGAGGTGTTGATATTTGGTGGCATGATGTATAGAAGAGTTTGGCACTGAGGGAACAATTCTATAGCACATATTGCCTAGTGCGGAGTAGACCTACTTGCCTCCAACAAGGGCCTCTGTGTGTTGAGCTTCTGAAGAACACGGATAGTCATATTCTCAGGGCATTTTGCTCCTCAGAACATTTATGAGGCTGTAACTATAACACTAGAACACACCTTTCAATTTGGTGATGACAAGACAGACTCCACCGCTTCAGTACCCGTAGCAGCTGATCCAACGCAGGGAAACCAGTAGCGTCGCTTCCCATCAGGATGCCCATCATCCACCATAGCCAATCCTTCCTATTTCCATTCAACAAGAAGATGAAGTTCAGCTAAAAAGATATCTTCATATTGCTGAGAATTTCTCCTTACTTATGATTTGATTCAACCTGAATAGAAGTGAGAGATGACCTAATAGTAAGGTTATAGATATTTCAGAATGTGACAACTAAACAGCAACCAATCAACAAGCATGTAAACAACTAGTCTACCCAACCCCAAAGAAGAGAGAGCAAAATAGAAATCAATAGCAAAACTGAAGAGTGGTTTGAATCACAGCAATGGTCACATTGCATGTTCAGGACCTTCATCAGCTCCCAGCAGTGGTTGGAACTTAATGTCAAACTTTATATAAGCAAGAGTTTAGAAAAGGGCAACTCCAGCAGCTATCCTGGTCAATCAATGGTGGTAGCTATCTGTGTATCTGCAGCATAGAACCCTAACTCCCATATTAAACCAAAATCATATGGAAATGAGGTTACCCTCATGAGATTCTCCAAGGCATCAAGTGCACGGCCAGCCTTCCAGGTAAGCTCATTCTCAACCTCCTGGACTGTGACATACCCGTGCACCTTGAACCACCCCAAACCCCAAGTTTTAGCAGTCATGATGGAAAAGTTGCATATCAACACAGTAGAGCTGGCAACTGTTGGGGGATATACCTATGTCTCTGCTACTATCCATGTCACTCCTTGACAAGAGATCACAGTTCATAAATGTATCATGCAGAAAATGGCACATTCACATGACAATAGCCTCAGGACATCATATAACCTGCTCACATGCTCATGTTCCAATACTGCAATTAAACCTTGAAATAGTTAGTGCAAATCAACATTCCTCAGGTAGGTCAGCATGAAACCTAAAGATAAAGAAAATGAGTAGTGAGGTGGATTTCCTGTCAGAGCTACTGAAATGGGTGATATCTCTCAACGCCAAAATCACAGAATCCATGATGTTGTCTTGGTGCCTACCTGTGCGAGCTCCAAAATAAGATTGTGGTCTCTATTCAGTTCTGTTGGCACAGAGCGGACTAACTTCCGGTGCCCCACTGTAAACACTTCAAAGCCACCACCCAGGGACTGCACATAGAGGAACAGAGAAACCCAGTGTCAAATCTACTCTGTCTGCACTTCATCCATGCATACAGTTCCATCAACCTTGCAGCCCATGTGGGTATCAAAGATTGGAAAACCTTGCAAACATTCCTCTCAACTGCAAACTGAGATATTTTGTGAACACCTCATCACATGTTTTGAGCTATTAATCAGGATGATGGCACAAGTTAGCCTAAGCCACAGCTCGGATCCAGAACACATGCCATCAGATGAGTAGCCACAAGCTATCTACCTTGAGTTTGCTAACTGCCCGCAAGCAGTCATCTTCTGTGATGGGTTCACGGGAAGCCCGGCGCCTTTTGGCAAGCAGGCCACGGAGCTCTTCCAAGTCAAGAAGTCCACCATTGTGAGGCCTGGTTGCTAGGCAGATGTCCACTATTTGCACCCCTGCATAACTTGTGAACTGCTTCTGTAAGGGAAAAAGAATCAGCTCTGAGACACTCTCTGACAGTTCAAGCACAGGATTCATGCCTGCAAACAAGGTCCAAATCTCCTGTAATCCAGTCCTAGAGTGTTCCACTAGCAGAGAACCATGCTAATAACAAAACATCAAATGAATCCTCATTCAAGCTGCAACAAGCTTCTGAGTCCTCCACATCTATTCACAATCAACACTATAAAGCATCATTGCCACAGTTTTGTTCCATGAGTATGGAGTAGTACACTACTGCAGCAGTCCAAAAGAAGCTCAAACCTATTGAAGCCAGCCTAATGTTGGCAAGGAAAAGACTGACCCCTTTTTATTACCATAAGAAAAGAGAATGAAAAGGTAATTGAAAATAATTTTTCAGTGAGAGATACTAACCTAATTCATAGTAGAAATCTCCAATTCCCAGAAGTTCAGCCCAGAAGCCCTTGTTGGAGGCAAGTGGGTCTACTCCACACTTGGCACACATGCTATGAAATTGTGCCCTAAATGCAGGACTCTTCTTTATATCGTTCTGCATGAATGAAAACACTGTCTTCAGTATCAGTATGCCCAACAACAAGATGACAATTGCAACACCAGCTTTTGATCATGTGATTGCTCCTAGGGTTGTGAAGAAGAAGAAGTTTGAATGGTGCTATCTAGTGTTAGCAACACAAGATTCAACTGTAACAACCTGATGTTGTCTTGTTGTTGTATGCCTGCAAAGTCTGGCGTAGCATGTGATGCTTGCTTGATGCTTTGCTTTGCATTTTTATTTATTTTTGGTTTATCTTTTTTTCTTGGTTATTGCAGCATTCTTATTTCTTTCTTCCATAATGCACATTATTTTCCCCCTTCTTTCCGCGTCTAAAGAACAATGGAGAAGTGCAGAAAAATACAAAGGTGACAGACAAAATAGAACTACATACCTTGTGCTTGCGAGCAAATTCTTCCAGCTGGTTTCTGAATGTTGCAAGCTGCTCCTTCATCAGGTCGGTGCGTATTTTGGCCACATTTTCACCAAGAGACCGATACTGGTCCTGCAAAAACCAGAATCATGAAACCCTCAAGCATTTCTTTCTCAATTATTCGGTCTCAAGAGCTCAATCTTTTTTCCAGACCCAATCCTCAAGCAACAGAAAGCACACCAATCACACAGTTGGGAAGGAAAGAGGCTGCCGTGACTTACTCGTGCAGCCGCAGCTGTTTGCAGGCCAGAGATTCCTGGCCGCCTCCTCATCGTAATCTCTCTGCGCCAAAATCTCCTCCTTACCAGAAACACTCGACGATCCAAATGCAATGACAACAAGTCGAGGATCTAATTACAATCATAATCTTATACTCTAAACAATCAAACCCTAGGCCTCGATGTCAGAAGGCCGGTGCACATGAAAACTGATGGTTTCGTTTTTGCCAAGACCCAGCGTGGAAATCGTCGGCAAATACTCTCCGTTGGCAAACTGTGAAAGCGAAAATTTCTACTTCGCCAGCGGAACTCGTCCGTCACTCCTCCTACGATTCCTCCGCCCTACTCGAAATCTTCCCCTCCGCCCCCTCAAATCTTTCCCTGGCCTCTCGCCATTATTCTTCCCTTTTTCTTTTTTTTTTCTACCTCGCTTATTAACAAATCAATTAAAAAATAAAAAACTTCAAAAAAAAGAAACGCTTTAACTAAATTTTTAGAATGGCACTTAGACTATTAAAATCTCAGATTAACTTCTTAATCATCCACTAATTTTTTAATTCTCAATTTATTTCATAATCCTCATTTTCATCAAATTTCATTGACAATAAGTTCGAACAAGCCACCATTTTATAGAGATAAATTATAATCCTAATACACAAGAGAATACCGAACAAAAAATTTAAAAAATGACAGCAAGGATTGAAAAAATAATGCATTTAAAAATAATTGAATGATCAATGATTTCAACAACAAGCGTTTTTGTTTTCAATTTGGTGGTTTCAAAACTTTAAGTAACGTAGAGAGGCCAGTCATAGTACACTTAAGAACGCAGAGGCTCTTGGCGATCTCATGAGATTCTGGTTGGATCTGAGGTCCAAAGATGGATTGTAGAGGAGGTCTGGGCACACCTAGTGCACTTTAGATCGCCCAATTTGGACTTAAAATGTAAAAGTTATGAGCTCTAGAAGGTGTTGACCTCATTGAAAAAAAAGAGAGAAAGATCAAACAAAAAACCTCCCTACCTTCAAACAATGCACATCCTATAAATAAACATTCTAACATTGACAATTGTCAAAAATCTACCTTATCACCAAACATGCACATTCTCAAACTGATCACAAACTTTGGAAAAATTGATCCTTTTTAATCAATGGTTCGAATTGAAACCTCAAAAGGGTAAAAGAAAGTTTGGTTATCAAACCCTAAAGGTTTAGAAAACCCTAACTAAGTAGTTGTTCTCCTATGCAATGCCACTCCAAAATCCTGAAACCAATTACCCCTACCTTTTCCTCTCTCCACACTTAGAAGCCGTTGACTCTTGCTCTCTTTCTTTTTCCCGCTCATAAGCTTAGAGGTGCTCTTTTGAGAAGCTCCTCCAACGATAACAACTAGCTCTTTTCCTCTCTCCACACTTAGAAGCCATTGACTTTTGCTCTCTTTCTTTTTCCCGCTCATAAGCTTAGAGGCGTTCTTTTGAGAAGCTCCTCCAACGATAACAACTAGCTCTTTTCTCTGCTTCAATGCTCGTGCTTCTTTGTGTTTCAATTTTGTATATCACCTTTGACCATTTGTAATGCAAGGTGTTTCATGCGTGTGCAGGTGGTGGCATAGTTCAAGGCACCTTTTGAGTTTGTGAGCTTGTGTAGACACTCGCACATGAGTAGTTGGGGTACTGTATCAAGTTCACCCTAGGTTTCTGCATCACATTAGATTCTAGCTCCTTAATGCCACAAACACTAACTCTAGAACTTTTTATGCTAGAAATGTTTTCGACAACAACTAAATTTTCTAGCAATGCTGTAAGTGTCGTTGGAAAATTCAATCTAGATTCCAATATTCCATTTTCTTGGGTTGATGATTCAATCATCAACTTTTGCAAGTTGTTATTCTTTTCTTCCTTATGATTTGTATGTTTCTTGTCTATAGTTGTTGTCACAAATCTTGATAGTGTGGCATTTTGAAACTTGATTTTCTTCTTTGTTGAAATAGTTGCAACATGTTTTGTTTCATTATCCACATGAGCATGCAATCTCTTAGGCTTTGTAGCTGAATTATTGTTGCTAGGTTTACCTATTTGTTGCTTTGTTGACTTCAAAATTACACTTTTTGAAAGATTGTTTTGACGTTCAGCCTTGTTGCTCATGGTAACAACATATTCTATTGTAGTAAGTCTCTTAGCAATTTGAGAAATGAATTTACCATTTGAATTGTTTCGATGTAATAGTTGGGCTATGTATTATGTCCACCATCACCACCACCACCAATCCTCCTGATCCCCTTCAACAAGTCTTGTTTTGTTGAACCTTGTGTCCTGAACCTTAGATGTGTTGTTGTTTGGGCGGTCTTTTCCCATGTCATATCCTTTAACATCAACCTAGGCAGCTGGTTTGCTTGACTTGGGTGTAACCATGCACATTAAAAGTTCACTGTCATTTTGTTTAAGGAGATTACATTGCATTGTCTTTACATACATAGATCTATTATGAAGGTCTTCACAATTTCCAAATGGAGAATATGGATATGTATGTCAAAAGGAAATACAAGTGAGATCATTAGATAATAGGAATTAAAACACAAGCGGTAGATAGAGAGAGTGGTCACCTATTTTTGTTTTTGTTGGTATGCCAATATTTCTTTTCCACATTGGTTTACACAGAGTTTGTGGTTGCAAACTTTCATGAGATGCCAGATCTATTGGAGACATTGCCCAAATATTCTTTAGGTTGAGTTGGAGGTGAATTTGAAAACATCATCATCATGTCAATATTGGGATCTACATCATCCATAATTGGCTTTGGAGCTTGAAGCCAGACAATCTTTATGTCTTATGACTTTTTGTAGCTAGAAGGTCGTAGTAGGGGACCCTTGAGTTGCATTGCCTGAAGAATATGTCTTAACAATTTTATTGATCCCTAGTAACAACTCCTCCTCCCCTTGTTCATCCCAAATAGCTACTATTCTCTTTTTGTTGATCCCATCAATAATTGCTCCTCCCTTTTTTCATCCTTAATAGTTGTAGCAATTATCGATCTTTTTTTTTTGATCTTCAACAATAGCTATTTTTTTCCCATAACCAAATTTAAAGTACCCTTCATGTGCCCCCCCTTACATAATAAAAATCATCTCATGGCTCATCACCAAACTAATCTCATGTAAAACTATTCAAATTTTTTACAAAGTTGCCCACCTAAATTCATAATATGGAACATTAAAATTTGATGGTTAGTCACCAATATGAAAAACCTAGAACGTTTTTTTTTCAACCAAACATTTGGTAGGGGGATAAAAATACAACACCTATAAGATTTTTTTTGTTCTAACATAAGCCAGTGGTTGCACATGTGAGTGTTCGATGATTAGCATGTGTTTGGTGATGGGTTAGTTTATCCTAGTGAAGTTTTCTAAATTTTTTAAAGTTTTCATTTTTTTAGATTAACACTAAAATAATCAATTCTCCCTAAGAAAAAAATGGCTTAATTTTATTCAAGTAAAGAACAAAGATTTCCAATATTTTTCAAATCAATTAAAATATCAAAAACTTCCAAAAAATAATGTTTTAACTAAATTTCTAAAATGGCATTTAGACTTTTTAACCTCAAATTAACCCTAGTAGAGTAAAGAGAAATATAAGAAAAAAGGCCAAAAAATGAAAGCAAGGAATGGACCAAAAAATGTATTTAAAAAGAATTGAGGGATTATTTTGTCAAGTGTTTTAATTTTCAATATGATAGGTAGTGAAGTTTTCTAAATTTAATTTAATTTTTTTTTTCAGATTAACATTAAAAGAACCAACTCTCCCATTTATTTTATTTTGAGTTAATTTTATTCAAACAAATATTTCCAATATTTTCCAAATATTTTTGTAGCTATAGTGCAAATATTCTCATATTGATTAATTTTCAACATTCCACTATGAAAATAAAATATTCTCAAAATATTCCAAATATTTCTTGATGCTTGCCAATTTTGATTATTATTATTATTTTTGATAAAATAGTATATACCACCACAAAACGTTAACTTTTGAAATCATTTTATATTTTTAAAATCTGAAAAATAAGTTGCATCTGGTTGGGCAGTTGTTGGGAGAAAACCTCGGCAGGCGGAGGGCAGCAGGCCAGCATTCACTGCTGGCTACTACATGTGCCACCGCCACCAAACAATCGCCATTTGATGCTGACGATCGAATGGCCATTGAATGGCGATGCTGACGCAGTTATGGCGATCGTTCGCCACGACCACCACAGTTCATGTGCGTGGTACAAGACCAGGTCGTTTCTCCTTCTCCTCTTGAGCTCATAACAACCACTCTCCCTCCTCACCATGGGCAAGTGCTTTTGACATTTGGTTTCTGTAATTATGTTTGACTGATCGGAAGCTTGTTTTGGAAATTGAGAAACTCTTCTAGATAGTAATTGCTCCTGTCATGGCATGACATGGCATGGCTTGGCAGCTGCTACTAGTCACTGCCATTCGTTCATGGTGAAGGTGATGATGGTTTGATACTAATTTGTGAATGACAGAGTTTTCATTGTAATCTCTTTCATATATATGATTTTCTTCTAGTGGTTTTAGTGGCACGGATGCCTTAGGGTTGACATGTTTTGCTTGCTTGTACAAAAGGCAAGGTGAAAGAAAAATGAAGCTTACATATACCCTTGCAAAGCTCACAAACTCTTTTGTGTTGTGAGTTACCGTACCTTCAAAACACAAAACATGAAACCACACAAGATGTGCAAAATGAAAATTGTGAAAACATATAAAAATCACAAAATAGAAAACACAATGTCCTCAAATCTCAAATCACCAAAAATGATTTGAGATTACACAACAAAAGATTAAATCCCAACTGCGAAAAAATTCATACCTGTTTACACTAGAATTAATCCTCAGCTAAACTGGATTAGCCTAACTAATTAGGATTAGACCTAATTAAGCTAGACTTAATCCTGCAACTAAATAATAAAACCTGACATCCCCAAACCTTGTGGCTGTTGTTGTTGTGGCTTGAAAGGAAGAAAAAGGAGGATATACTTCTATTGACTCTTTTCATTAGCTTTTTTGTATTTTGAGTGAGTGCTAGCCAACATCATGATTCGAGTCCTTCCCATTGCTTCCTCTAGAAATGTTACAGAAGCTCAGGATGCAGAGATTGTGTAACTGTTTTTTTGCATAAAAAATTGGCAGATTATTGTTCACTTTTTTGCACCCACCACCATCAAAAGCTGATGATGAAGTCATTTTCAAGATGGATCTGCAAGGGAGTGGGTGCATGCCATTGAGGAGAAATCTGGTCTAGTAGAGTGGCATATATCACAATAGTGAAAGGTTTGCCAGTAGACAAAAAAAGTTTTAGGGTTTAGGGTTTGAGGAACCAATCACAGAGCCCACTAATGGTGATTATTTTATAGCAGCATTTCCTGCACTTTCCATATTCCTGCATCTTCCATCATCTCATTGATCATGGTTATATGTGGGAGAGTGTGTGATTTTTTGTCCTGTATTATTCAATCTTGATTGCATGATCAGGTGGATGCATGCATGCATGCATGCATGTTTGGATGGATGGATTCATGGACGTATGCAGATTGAGCAGCTTAGTGCTGCTGGTCTAATCAAAGGAGGCTCCCTCAAGAAATTTCCTCTTGTCTGCAGGTATGTTGTTGAGTAATGTAATTGTCTCAAATGGGTTTTCTCAGAACCCCAGTGCCCAATGTAAGGTCATCACCATTGTGAGGTCATTAGTAGTTGCTTGAGCCTGCAATATTCTAGATAGTATTTTCTGGTAGCAAAGAAGAATGCACAACTCTATTCTGACCTCTTCGCCAATATTGGGTTGTCATTACTAACAAACTCCGCTCCAAATAGTTATAATGAGGGGAATCTCCCAGGCAACTTTGTTACAATGACTTGTCAGGATTGAAAGGCCTTGTTCGAGGTTTCTTGCATTTCGTTCATTAGGGGTTGAAGAAGTTGATGGTTATCACAACATTGCTTATCTTGCTTGATTATGGTAATTTTGGGTACAAAGGGTGGTTGAATTTCCCCCCTTTGTTTTTGCTGATGAGCCATGCCAACAAAGGCTCATTGATTTGATCAGTGATTTGGCACTTTGTTTAAGCTTTCTTGCATTTTGGTTCCTCCTTAGGGGTTGAAGTTGATGGTTATCACAACATTGCTTATCTTGTGTGATTATGGTAATTTTGGGTACAGTAAGGACAAAGGGTGGTTGAATTCGCCGCTTCGTTTTTGCTGACAAGCTATACAGGCACAAGCTCCTCGATTTGGTCATGGATTTGGCACTTTGGCGCTTCGCCAGGCCACCCTGGACTTCCTCTTGCCCACATAGTTGCCTTCAAGGTATTTGTCTCCACCAAAGTCCAGAAAGTAATTGTCAAGAAGCTCTCAGATACATTCCTTATTTTCCTAAGATGGTCTTTTTCTAACAGTTATCTATCTATGAAGGAACGTAGTGATAATTCTTGTGAATTATTTAATGCATTTAAAAAAATTCTCAAACAACAGAATGCATCATGTTGTCATGGTTCATATGATAATGTTTAAATTGTGCTTGTGAACCTTGGCTTCTTGTGCAAAGCTTCATATGATAATATGCTTAAAACATCCTTGTGAATCCTTGGCTTCTCGTGCAAAACTTGAGTCCAACTGAAAGGCAACTAGCAAAGAGTATATTGACATATTATTTGCATTAAAGTTGTTCATTTTTATATCATGGGAGGGTAGTACTAGTCTTTCTCATCAATTTGGGTCAATGCAATATCATTAGAAAACTTAAGGTTTCAAGAAGTCTTATGGCTTATAACTATTCAATTGAAAGTGGAATGGGAAACTTGGAGAGGTATTTTTAGGGGGATGGCTACTATTTGTGTTCATGACCTTCGTATTGAACTTTGCCAAGTACGATTTGAAAACTAAAATTCAATCCCAAGAAGTTCATTGCTTTATTTTCTATGGTCATTAGTCTTCTTCCTACAACTATAGAACAATATTCACATGCCATTCGCCATTTCAATGAAGTTAATGTGCAATCATGAAATACCAAACCAATATTGGTATTGGTTGGTACCAAACTTCAAAAGTTAAAATCAATTGTCAAAAATTTGTTCTTGGTGTTGCTATTAAAATGTTAAACCAATTGTGCAATATTTTTACACCAATTGTGAAGGTATTTGTATTAGCTTGGTATTTAATTTGAAAAATTCTCAACCTACTATGACCTAATTGGTAGCAAATCCCTCATAATTTTAGATATATGCACCCATTTTTCTCTTTAAAATAAAATACCCACCCAACATTGAAAGACATGCTTATTTACATTTAGGTTATTTTTACATCCCTTGTCGGGGCCCCTAACATTAAGGAAACCAATTTTTATGCCATTGTACTGGACGAAATCTTCATCTACGCCTGAATGATCCACAGTTATTTTGTCACAACCATGTGAAAAAATTTAATACCATATGGTATGGATTCGAACTCATTACATATAAATTATCTCTTGATGTTTTTTGTCTAAGTACTTATTTCGATGGTTTGTTGTATGAAAAAAAAATGCATTGATTCATCTACATAGAAGGCTCGTATGAAGCTACACAAGATGTTTAAGATGAGTACCCCAATGATTCGGGTTTAGGGTTTAAGGCCCTTTGGACAGGGGCGTTACCAGAATTTGGTGCTGCACTCAGCTGCCGCCCTGGGAAAGTGCATTATTTTGGTAGGGCCCTCATCCACGGGCCTTACGTGGCCCTTGCCCATGGCCCTTACCTACCATGTGAAGGCCTCCCAAAAACATCTAGTGTAAAGGGTGGCCAGCTCACCAGCTGGAATTTCTCCTTGGGCAGAGTGGGCTGTCTATGGTGGGCTCTTACATCTCCATGGAGGGCATTACAATTTGTGTACGGGCTCTTTCTATAATGCCCTCTTCATGGGCCTAAGAAGTTACCGTACGTCTTTCTTGATTGGCTTTTTCGATACTTCCCTTTTCTTTTCTTTCATGGTTTGCTTTATCCATGTGGTGCCATTTTCATGGTTCCTTGTGGGTACGGGATTTTCCCTCGATTGCACTTTGCCTTTGGCTCCGTGGCCGGGTTAGGTGTAAAAGAAACATTGATCACTTGAGTTAGGTGGAAAAGAACCATCGATTGCTTTTCGGGCATGGGGGCACTCAAAATGAATGGAGAGTTTGCAAAGTGGAGTTCATAGAATTAATTCTACAATACTTGGAATGGGAATTGCAAACAACTTTGAGGTAACCACCCCTAATACAAACGTATTGCATTGTCATCGGCTTCTTCCACTTGGATCTTCCATTTGTCCCCAATTGGGAAAAAAATATAGCAAGATAGGGCGGCGGGAGTGACCCAAGAACACCCCCCAAAGCTTTACCCTTACTTCTTTTTTTTTTCCTTTTTTGACCTTTTTCTTTTGGGCCCTTTATTCCAAAGTGCTTGGCAAAAGAAGGATCCAAATGTTGTAGTACTCTTGTTTTTTAAGTCCTTTAAGTTTTAAAAAAAACATGGCACTTGGGGAAACACTTGTTGGATAGATTGCATGATATCTAACTTTGACATATATATGACATACACTTTGATCCACCTATTTCACACAACTTTTGGGCGACCTGGCCCCTTAGTAATGGGGGAGTTTTTTTGGCTTTGTGAACTTGTGGTCCTTTAACACTCTTGTGGTGGAAGTTTTATCATACCCCATATGATAATATCATACTTATGATGGATTTATCATAGGCCTTAATAGTACTTTTGACAATGCCAAATGGTTTGCATGATGGGGAATGAATAATGTGTTTGAAATTGTCATATAGAAAGATTGCTTTCAATTGAAGTACTTCAATTGAGGCCACTAGTTACAACCATTGTTTTTCCGAGTTACTAATGGTAATTTAACCTGTAATTTCATGATATTGATTTTATTAAAATTTTATTGATTCTATTAAATTTCCTACTTCCTTTTGACACTACCTACCTCGGGTGATTAATTACCTATGTAACTGAGTACGCATTCAATAGGGAGTGAATTTAAGTGGTTTCTATATAGGCTGGTAAGTAAGGTGTTAGAACATCCCTGAATATTTCAAAAGATTCTTCACTTTCTTTCACCCAAAAAAAAAGGTTCTTTGAGAAAATTATTTTTTGAAAATTACAACATTAAAATTATTTTTTTAAATTAAATTTTTTTAAAAAATACAATTTATGCTGCCAAGGTAATTTGATATGTGAGGACTTTAAAAAAAAAATTTGGCAGGGTTTCATCGTCATCATCATATGAAATCAACACTATTTGTCAATGACACAATGTCTCATTAATTGGCTACTTGCTTAATTAATGAGATCTCAAAGATTTCCAACTCCTCACCACCTCCAAAAGAATAATTAGTGCAAGGAGTGATTTGACAATGTTTTGGAATTTAGTGTGCAAGTGCCAAGGATCCCATTTGTAGTTGGTGTGATTTGTAAGTACTTCCCATGCTTCTTAAAGGATCAATAATAGTGTTAAAAAGAAGGGTATTTTTCCTTTATTTATTTATTTATCAATAATATCTTATTCAACAAACAGAAAAAAAAGGTTTTTCCTTGCTCAAAAATTCAAAGCTTTCTTATCCTTAGAAAAGCTCACAAGTGCTGTCTTCCATAACAAAGTAGCCAATTTTTTGTCGAAATTGGGAACCAAACAAAAGATGAGGAGTTAAAAGGCACACATGACGAAATAAAGGGGCTTAAACTACTTTTTTTTTCACCTACATGGACCCTCAAAGGAAGTTCAAAATTTCACTCTCAGTTTTAGATTTGATTTACTTTTGCTTTCAGTATTGTTTACACTCTTCAATAAATCGAACCTTATTCAACTTAAAATTTTCAAATCTTGTAACATGATACCAAATTTCATTGAATGGTACTCAATTTCATTCAACTTCCCAATTCACTCCAATTGAGGATGAGGCACATATTTGAAGATCAAACTAAGGCCCAAAAACAAAATGACTTCATGAATAACTTTATTATGTAAGATTTTAAAATTGTAGTTGTGGGTTCCATTCCTTTTTTACTTATGACAACAACTATAGATGGACTTGATTATTAACAATATGTGCACCTTCAAGGCTTAATTTAAAGGTTTATAAATTATGAAATAATTTGAAAATTCAGTAAATGCAATAGTAATAAGCAAAGTCAAATTAGGATCAAGGTTCCTTTCATTGGGATTTATAAATTAAAAAAAATTGGTTCTTCAAAAAATTTATGAAAATTGGAATGAATTTTGAGAATTTCAAGAACTTTCACATCAAAATGAGTAAAAAGGAGATAAAAAGGATTTTGGACCACTTGGAGGAGTGGCAACAAACAAAGGTCTATTATTTCTTTCCACCTAACTTCTCCTATAACCCAAAGTTCTTTTTCACACATGGTGGCCCAAAAAGTTTGGGCCAAAGAGTTTGTGCATTCACATTGGAACAACCATTTGATGTAAGAGTGTTGACATAATAATATCTTGTTAGATGCTACGAGTTGGTTTGTCATCTCTTTGGTGGCACCTAGTCCATTTGACAATTGTCAAAATGCCTTTATTTCCTGCCTTTCAATCATGCCTACCCCCTCTCTGACCAAATCTGAATAACTGAAAATTTGTTTGCCACCTGACAATCACAACCATCATGTGTTCACACTTTCCACTAATTTCAATAAGTTTTTGCAAATATAATCTTGTTGCATTTATTAAAGCAACAAGATTATTTTTAAAATAATAAGATATATTAAAAAAACCTCTATTTGAAAATAAAATCTTGTTGATTTAAAAATAAAATTAAAAATTAAAAAATTAAAAAAAAGCAATCTGGTGCATAAGGTACCTCTCTCATTCTCAAATAAAGTCACAACCATTCAAAATTCTACTAGATCTTTATGTGGGGTAAGAAATAAAGACTTCAAAAAAGGTGGTTACTGGAATTTGGTGAATCCCTTGTAATTTGGCTCCACCTATTGGACCCTCATTCCCACAATAACCTGGTCCTTACCCTAAAAAATAAAATTAAAAATTTAAAAAAAAAATTTTTAAAAAATCTCTAGGGTTACCCTTAGGTGATGTAAACACCATCCTTGAACTCACCCTATCCCTTTTGGCTAAAGTATTTGGTTATTATTTTCATTATATTGTGCTTTAGCAAATAAAGCAACAAGATTTTATATTAAAAAAAACCAAGTGAAACAAAGTAGAATTGGCGAGTCATGTAGTTGAAACAGATGTTCACACATGAGTCGTTGCTCACATCCAAATGTCCAGAAAAAATGGGGATATTAGTACCCAAAACCAAAAGAAGAAAGAGAGAGAAAGAAAGAAAGGAAGCAAGAAAGAGATAAAATTATGGAAGCTCTTTTTAAAATTTTGTTCTGTTTTTAAAAAAGGATACATTAATTTAATGTGCGATATAATACAAAATATTCAAATTAGCCCTTTTTCATGTGGTTTTTATGGTCACTAGATCAATAATATTTTTCGCATTTTGGGTGTCGACCAGCACATTCAATTATTAATTTCAAAATTTGTTTGAATTATCCAAATTGCTTTAAAAATTATTTTAGATTATTGTAAAATTTAAAATTAATTAAATACATGGTTTGTACAAGTACATGTAGTTTAAAGATTGCAAAATATTTTGAAAGGTTAGGTATATTTCCCAATTTTGTATGAATAATCAAATTAAACAAATTTAAGTTGGATAATGTTCATTTTGGTGAGGGAGGGGGTGTGTAAATGGCCCAATGGATGAATGAATGAATGATGTCAAGAAGAAAGTGGGCAGTTGTCAGGTGACCAGAATTCTGGAAAATATTGACTTTGGGGCAGTTTTACATTCTAGAATTATTATAATATTATGCCATATAGTGTCAGGGTTCAACTGATATGCTCATTATGAGCCTACAGACATGCACATTCCGTGCTGCCATAATCCACTCGTCTCAGTAGCAAAGCTGTTGCTACAGAAGCTCTCTGAGAGAGAGAGAGCGCGTGTTGTGTTTCCAGTGTTGTGCTGTGAAGCTCTCGCAATCTCGCGCTGATCTCATGTCGGAGCTCTCACGTCCTTCCTCTCTTTCTGCTTCATCTTTTGATCGGCTGATGAACTGCTGCTGATCCGTACAAGACGTGGAGCAATTCCAGGTACTGGCACAGTTAGTATGCAGCTTTTGTTCGTTCTGCTGCAGCATGTTTTGTTGATGACTCATGCAGTTCGCCTTGAATGCTTTTTGTGTTTTGTTATTATCATGATCATCAGTACGTGATCTGCTGCAACTCATGGATCCAGGTTTCGGTGCCTGATCATCGATCCACCAGCTGCTACTCCGGCAGATTAAATGTCCAGCTCATCATGCATGGATCCCAAGTTATAAGAATTCTTTCTCGTTGTAACGTCAGTTACGCAGGTCAGGTGATGAGAGATAGAAGTTTCATGTAGAGGCTTGTTTGCAAAGTTTTTGGTTTCCGACATCTCCTCCAATGAAGGTTTGTAAAGGTGTATAGAAGACGGGCGGAGATAGAGACAGAGATCAATTTGGGCAGGAATTAGTTCAATTTTACGTTTCTTCGAAAGAGGAAGTGTTAGTCGAGGAAACCCAATTTTTTTTTCCTGCAAGAATAGATATTGCAATGCTCGGTTCATGAAGTCTGTCTGTCGCACAGATTTTGACATTCGATACCTGCTCTTTGACCGCATGTTTCGAACAGCTTGCAAGCTTCGACAGTCATCAAGCTGGACGAATTTGACGACGCAGTGAATCCGAGCTGAGCAGCACAGATCATCATGGCTGAGATCAAAGCAGGCCGCATGCCAGCAGCTAATTTGACCCCGTTGGCCTCGGAAGATTCGAACGTGCAGGCGAAAACTGCTAGTGTAACTATGAACATATTCTCGTGTGATGCGAACCATCTCGACATAAATGCGGATATTGCTGCTGCTGCTGCTTCCAAAAATGTCGACGACATCTTGCCGCTGGAAACAGGTTGCACTTGGTTGCCTTTCACATACAGACCTCGCGTCTCGCTCTTCCAAAAGGTACTATGAACTGATTCTTCCAACAATTGGGGTTAAAATTTGGCGTATTGCTTTTGCTGCGAGCTTGTTCTACTACTACTACTAGTACATGTGACACCAACTTCTCATGCATCCTGTCGACCCGCGTGGTTTGGCGACGGATTGCAGCTTGCGGCGGAGGTGATCTCGACATTCATATTGGTGTTCGCGGGGTGTGGGTCGGTTATGGTGGACGCCAAGAGCAACGGACAGGTGACACATGTGGGCGTATCCATCGCGTTCGGCGTCGTGGTGACCACCATGATCTACGCTGTGGGTCACATCTCCGGCGCTCACATGAACCCTGCTGTTACTATTGCCTTCGCAACCGCCAGACACTTCCCCTGGTCACAGGTACAATCCAATTCGAATCCTGATCCCTTTGGACCTTGGCCACGGCGAAATGCTCTGACGACAAGACCTTGTTAAGCCGAGAGAGTTGTTGCTATCAGGGCATTTCACCCCCTGAGCCTTGACCAAGGCCAAATGCCCTGATGACAAGACCTTGTTACACCTGGAGAGGTCTTGCTATGGGGGCATTTCACCCCTTGGACGACAAAGGCGAAATGCCCTCACGACAATACCTTGTTAAGGCTGGAGAAGTCTTGCCATGGGGGCATTCACCTTGGCCCAGGTGCAGAGGGGCCAAGGCGAAATGCCCCCATGGCAAGACTTCAGGGCCCCTCTACTTAATCTTTTCACTGCTACACTTGGGTGTCCAGAGGTGTGTAGAACTCTAGCTAACTCGTGAGTCGGGAGATGTGCACAATAGAATATAAGGTACTCATATAGACTAAATTCAGAACTAGTTTCACACTGAATTGTTTTGCATGGCCGGGGTTTATATAATTGAGGTTCCTGGATACATTGGAGCTCAACTGGTGGGAGCAATCACGTCGGCTTACGCACTGCGATTGATCTTGGCCTCTTCTGTGGCAAGTGATGGTGCCACTCTGCATACCGGAAGCGACGCCCAATCACTTGCATTGGAGATCATCATTACATTCATACTCATGTTCGTCGTCTCTGCCGTTGCTACCGACACTCGCGCCGTAAGCAGCAGCAGCTCGCATGCTCACTCTAGACCCAAATTCCCCACTTGTACACCAAGTTCAAAAATCTCTAAGTAGCAATCACACCCTGCATCTAGCACTTGCTGTGCAGTTAAGACTTCTCTTATGTTCATCACTAGTGCCTCTGAAAATCTTTTCAAAGGAATTCAGAAAAATGAAAATTATATATACTATTCAATCTATTATAATTCTCGTTGAAGTTAAATGAGAATTATCAAATATGCTTTTGTCTTTTCTTTTCTTTTTCAATTTGTAGCCAACAGTACAGAAAAGGTTTTGTACTGATCCATATCAGGTTGATATCTGGTTTATAGCTCTAAATCTTCTTCCTATGGATGACTGTGACCCTAAAGCCTAAACCTGGAAACTCTCACTGCTCCAAAGCTCAACACCGAGTTCTCAACTACTAAGCTTTTCTGTGTTCAAAGTTGGTTTCATCTAGTTGCAGTTCTAAGGCATTAAAGCAGTGTAACTTGATCATGATTGCAGTGTGGAGAATTGGCTGGAATTGCAGTGGGAGCCACTATTACGGTCAATGCTTTGATGGCCGGGTAAGTACTCTGCTACTTTCTGTGCCTCTATCCGAATCGGTTTAGGAAAAAGAATGTGATTGCAATTTATCCCAATATTATGAGCTGAAATTTTGATCCTGGCAGTTTGGTTAAGTGCTTTTTTGAAGGAATTTTGTAATTCAGCCAAAGTGGCCATCGTCCATAGCAAGGAATATGTAGCAAAAGAGACAATCATCCCTAGAAAGATTTAACCAAATATGGCGATAAACCAGATATGAAGCATTGTATATCTCTAACCATTCTTGGGAAAACCCAATATAGTAATCTGGCCTTCTTTCTTTCTTTCCCACTTCTGGCTTGGGGTGATTGAACTGCCCCTACTGCTGCAATTCAGTCCTGCATCTCCCCCCATATTGAAAGAAATTTCGGTTGCTTTGTACAGGCCAGTTTCAGGGGCATCCATGAATCCAGCGAGGTCACTAGGTCCTGCCATAATTTCATCAAACTACAGAGGAATATGGGTGTACATTGTAGGGCCAACCGTTGGAGCTGTTGCAGGTGCCTTGGTTTACAACTTGATACGACTCCCAGAGCAAGAACCCTGCAAGCTGCGGATCAAACCCTCAAAGAGCTTCAGGAGCTAAGCTCCCAAAGAAGACATGCTAGCAAACTTCTTAGACTAAAAGTCTCAAACCCCTTTTCAATCTCTGATAGCTATGCACAAGCTTGGCACACGAAATCTGGAATTGGGTCTTTCCAATATTGAAGCAAAACAAATGATAAAACTATGATCTCTGCAAGTGCTCAAGTTAGCACATTGTACTAGAATTGCGAGTCAAAGAAACTTGCATCCTAGCTTTCTCCCCAGTGGATATTGATCTACATAATGATCGCATAACAGATGATATAAACCTTGTCCAAAGATTCAAGGCAAAGTTGTTGTTGCTGATGTTATTATATATAGGGTGATCAGGAAGTTCTTGTTGTTCACGAATCATGACATACTCTTAGATCTGTCTGGCACTAACACGTGAATAAAATCTTGGGTCACCTGGAGAGAACTGCTTTCAACTCAAGTCTAATGACTCAACTTGTTGCAGATCTCATTAATTTCAATTACTGTTTCATACCAGATTAATAGTCAGATATCCATTCTTGTCCCACCAGCATGTAATTATAACATACAGCAGCAGTCTGACACATATGATGCATAATGTTAAACACTCCCCATTGAACTTTGCAGGGGTGTCATACAAAGGTATGCGGCACATGTGCAGTTCTGCCACAGAGTTTCACTAATCAATTGAAAAGTGAAAAATAAATAAAATGTGTGGTAGTTTTTTCAAAACCGTATGAAGTAAAGCTAGTAGTAATAATTAAATCAAACTTCTTTGGAAGGTGGTTTTGAATCCTGCAACCTCTTGTCGAACATAATAAACTTTTTATTCAGTACAAAATATTGAAACATGAACTGCATGATTACTTGCAAAACCATGCAAGGCACAAAATTACAAGTCTTGTGAAGTTTGAAAGGGTGGGGAGTATAATAATGTCCATGATATATTGCAAGAGTTCTCAATAAGCAATTTAATATGAAATTGGTTAAGCTAGTGGTAATGATTATATCAAACTTCCTTGCAAGGTGGGTTCAAATCCTGCGAGCTCTTGTGGAACATAATAAACTTTTTGTTGTCCTCAAAACATCAAAACATGAATTGCATGATTACTTCTAGAACTATGCAATGCACAAAATGACAAGTGTTGTGAAATTGATGGGGTGGGAAATATAATGTGTGTGATATGTTGCAAAGAGTTTTCAACAAGTGATGTAATATGAAATTGGTAATCCTTATCCTCAACAATTAATGTAGGTCTTTTCTGAGTGGACATAGGTTTTGATTCAATACACCCATTTTGGATATGGATCCTTTTAGAAAAGAGCTATCTACTTGAGCATGAATGGTAAATTGGGCATCACCTGAAGTCCAATGCAAAATAGGCAACTATCACCGTGTGTAGAATAAATTTGTATTAAGATCGATTCATCTTCCCATGCCACCCAATGGCCTCATATTAGTTGTCATCCTAAGCACCCAATGACATCCTCTTAAAGGTCATTTCACAAATGTCTTCACACTTATGAAAGAAGCCCCCACAGAAGTCCTAAAGTCATTCCCATTCTTGTTCCAAATGTTCCCACCTTCCAAATTTTCCCATTATTGCTCCAAATTGTTCCTAAGAAAGTCAGCAAACATCACTCTTATTCAATGAAGTTATTCTCAAAGTTACCTTCTTTTTGGGCCTTAGTTTGACCCTGAAATTCCTGTTGAGCCCCAAGTGGAGTGAAACCAGAAAAGGAGAGAAACTTGGTATCATTTTCCAGGATTCACTTGTAGTGCAAGCAAGGCAAATCTAGAATTGAGCGTGAAACTCAAAGTTTGAGCACTAGTTTTTTAGTCCCCATTTTTCCATGTGGACTGTTTTTTTGGCCTCAATTTGTATATCATCCTCAATTTGAGCCTACTAGTTGATCCCTAGTTTTAGGAACTTCTAATCACCATGGTGCTCTAGGTGGTAGCCATGAACTAGGTGCTAAGAACTTGTGATCATATTTGTGGTTTTTTCTTGACTTTTATAAACTCTACAACTAAGTACTGAGAAATCATGATTATGTGAGGTGCTCTCTTTGGTAGCTATAGATACTATAGTTAGGTGTTATAAGAACTTTGGATGAATATCTGGGGTTGTCTTTGCGAGTACAAATTTTGTGTAGCTAATTCATGCTAAGAACTTGTGATCGTGTGCGGTTCGCTCCTTGGTAGTTATGAACTCTACAAGTGTGTTTGCAAGCTATGGTGGACCCAATTGGAATCACAATTGGATGTACACAAACTGCTAAAAGTATTGTAACTTAAATTTCATTTAATTAAAATTTTCTTAAAGATTCAATTTACTTGACTTGACTTGGGCCTTAAGAAAAGGTAAGTTAAAGCAATGATGAATATCAAATTATTTTATTATATATCTTTCTAGTAAATGTAGAATACTCACATTATGAAATTTGTTGAAAACATCATATTTGACAATAAATTATCATTTTTTTACTAATCAAATAACTTTATTTCAAATTTATAAATAAGTAAAAACAAGACAAAGGGCATTTACATCTTCAATGGAAGAACATTTTACAACTTACAAACATCATAATTATCACCAATGTTGTAGCATTATGTATTATCAAAGGTTTAAATCTACACTTCATGATTTTAAAACAAAATGAAAACACTTTGATAAAATAATGATTTTTATACATATATATATTGATGTGAAAATTTTCATTGAAAAATTCCCATTGAAAGACATTATTTTTAATCCTTTTGTGTTAATTTTCACATTTAGACTAACTCTTGCAAATTAAAAATGTATTCCAAAGGTCAATTACATAATTTGTATGTGCACCTATTTCACAACATAATGATAAATTAAGATGTTATCCAATATTTATTACATATT
>Ga0116231_10000237_pt1 | contig 83952 bp, 57 predicted proteins | sample S1TSphgellanicum_2_FD_89695 | JGI IMG/M metagenome (GOLD analysis project Ga0116231, IMG submission 89695) | Host-associated microbial communities from peat moss isolated from Minnesota, USA - S1T2_Fd - Sphagnum magellanicum MG | ecosystem: Host-associated > Plants > Peat moss > Unclassified... | reverse complement strand
TACTTGTTTCCACAAGCTTCTTGAAGAGGCAAATAATGATTAGTCTTAGTAGAGGGAAGAAGGAAGGAAAGTAGAATTAAAATCTTGTAATAGTTTTGAAGGAATGGGGGTGGGTAGTGATCATAGTGTTGGAAGGTTGGAACTTTAGAAAAATCTCACAAACCCTTTCGGGTTTCATAGCATAACTTCTCAATAGTTTAGTTGCAGATCTTGAGATTTAGTAGCCAGTTGCGTCTTGTAGTTAACTTTTTAACGAGCTAAAGCAAGTCGGATTTGAATAAGGTATGTGTTAGAAATGAGGTTTTTAGTGATTGAGGGTCTGCAGTCAAGTTGAACTGATTGCCTTCACAAAAACCTTCTTGGGTTTGGTAGTATAACTCCTTACTGGTGTAGCTACAGATCTTAAGATTTGGTAGGTTAGTGCGCCTTGCAGTTAGCTTTCTAATGAGCTAAGGCAAGTAGGATTTGAATAATGTATGTGTTAGAAATGATGTTTTAAGTGACTGATGGTCTGCAGCAAGGTTGAATTATCACCTTTGTAAAACCCTCTCGGGTTTTGTAACATAACTTCTTGTTGGTTTAGCTGCAGAGCCTAGGATTTGGTAGCAAGGTGCGCCTTGTTGTTAGCTTTCTAAAAAGCTATATCAAGCTGGATTTGAATGACATATGTGTGAAAAACAACATTTCAAGTGACTAATGGTCTGCAACTATGTTGGACATGGTGTTGAGTCCTTAAACATTGGTTTAATTGAATGACAATTTGACATGAAGTCTTAGGATGTGTAGTGGGTGAACTTGAAAATATATATCCATTAGTTCTAATCATAAATGATGCATAGAAGGTGGGCTATTTAATTTCAACTACAAACGCAATCTAACATATAGAATTACACTTGTATTTTTCCTTCACTAGTAGCATTTGTGCTTTCAAGCATAATCACCTTGTAGAACTGGGAGTAGAGGGACGGAAAGTCACCTCACAGAGTACCATAACTTCTTTTGAAGATTCTAATCGAGATGAGAATCAAAGCAAAGTTGTAGCCCTCATCAAGACTTTTCAATGGTATGTGGCACATCACTTGCACGCAAGGAAATTAGGGCGATTCCCAACTTTTAATCAAATTACCAATTTGACCCCCGGCCTTTCTTTTAGCCATAACTTATGTTTTAAGAACTCAAATGGGTCATGTGAACCCATTTTAGACATCTACATTCCAAGATCTTTCCAATGTTATAAAGAAATTTTTAATCCAATGAGTTTTGGCCCTTTGCTATCACCTTTTGAAGATTCAAGGGTCCATTGGGACTCCAACTCCCAAAATGGGAATTCACTTGGGAGTGTGGGGGTTCATTCCCTCACATTCTCTTGCACTCCTAGGAGCATGAAATGTGACTCTCAAGCTCACTCATGGATTGCACCTTTGTAAGCCCTTGCTTTGGTCGTGAGCTCAAGGCTAAAGTTGTGACAATTTTATTTAAGTGCATAAAAACAAAACAAAAAGATAACGACGAGCATTGGTTCCTCATCATTGTCTTTTCTAGGTGCAAATAAACAAAACAAAAAAAGACAATGACAAATGTTGGCTCGTCATCGTCTTCTTTAGGTGTAGAGAAATAAAACAAAAAAATATGACGACAAATGCCGGCTCATCGTTCTTTTTTCTAAGTTCAAAGAAACAAAACAAAAAAAAGATAACATGCACATAAATAAAATAAAAAAAGACAACGACAAGTGTTGACTCCTTGTCATCTTTTCTAGGTGCACAAAAATAAAACAAAAAAAGACGACGATGAGTGCTGGGTTGTCGTCGTCTTTTCTAGGTGTAGAGAAACAAAACAAAAAAGATGACAATGAGTGTCAATTCATCATTGTCTTTTCTAGTTGTAGAAATAAAACAAAAAAAACGACCACGGGTGTTAGCTCTTCATTGTCTTCTCTAAGTGCATAGAAACAAAATAAACAAAGATGACGATGAGTGTTGGCTTGTTGTTGTCTTCTATAGGTGCAGAGAAACAAAATAAAAAAGAGATGATGACTAATGTTAGCTTATCGTTGTCTTTTCTAGGTGCATAAAAATAAAACAAAAAAAGATGACAATGAGTGCTGGCTCCTTGTTATCTTCTCTAGGTACATAGAAATAAAACAAAAAACGATAATAACGAGTGTTGGTTCGTTGTCGTCTTTTAAAATTAATGAACAAAATATCAGAAGATGATGATGAATCGGGGGTTTGTCGTCATCTTGTGCAAATACTAAAAAAATAATCAATGACAATGAGTCGTCAACTTGTTGTCATTGTCTGCAACTAATGGAAAAAAACATAAGAAGATGATGACGAGCTAGGGACTTGTTATCGTTTTCTACAATTAATGAAATAAGGAGAAGACAACGACGAGCCCCTAACTCGTTGTCAGTTTTTTTTTCTATTCACTACCAAAAGATGACGATGAACCATGAATTCGTTGTCATCTTTTCCTTTTTTTTCATTAGCTGTAGAAGACAATGACAAGCCTTTAGGCTCATTGTTGTCTTATTGTGTTTTCTTTATTATGTGCAGACAATGATGACATGTTGGGGGTTCGTCATCGTCTTTTCACTTTTCCATTAGTTGTGGAAGATGATGAGGAACCTTCAACCCATAGTCATTTTTTGATTTTATGTTGTAGTGCCCTAAGCAATAAACTAAAAGAATGATGATGAACAACTAAACCTGTCATTGTCTTCTGATCGTGACACAAAAAAAATCAGAATACGTTGAGCTAGCTTGTCGTCATCTTTTACAAGTGTAACAAAAAAAAACATAGGAGAAAAATGTACCTGTATTCTAGCAAATATGATCGTTTTTGTGTTTTAACAATGATTGTTTAAGCAAACATGGTTGCTCCAACAAGCTCTCTCTAGGCACTAATGAATTCTGAAAGTAGGCAAAGCAAAGGTCTCATAAATCTAAACCCAAACTGAAAATGCAAAGAAACCTGAAGTGCATAAAAAAATGTACAAGATGTACCTTGTTTTCATGTCTTCTTAAAGACATTGCATCTCGTGTTCCTCACACCTTGAAATTGCAGCAACTCCTAGTTTTTCTCCGAACATCAACAATGGTGGCGGGTGATGGCACTGTTGCGATAGTGACAATGATGGTAAAAAGAAAGAGAGTTTTGAAAAAAAGAATCTGTAACATAGGTCGAGGAGCGAGGTAGGTGAGAATATTTTTTCGAACGGGGTAGTTGGGTGAGCAGGGTAGGTCCATGGGTGGGAAAAAAAAAAGTGTGACTCAACCTCTGTGACTGCACCAGGTTTAGTAAATTGGATGAGCACTAGTTCATCCCAAACGGAACTGGTGCAGTCATGGGGGCTGGGTCACTCAAGCCGGCAAAATGTGCAAATATGCTTGACGAGAACTATTTTGCTGAGCCAGAGTGCCATATTTTGACTTTTCTTCATCCATTTTGAATATGCAGGGTCACATACCGAGCACCGCCGGAGGATGCTCTCAGGCAGACTAAAAAAGCTTGTCAGATTCTGGTTAGGAGGAACTAGGGTTTAGTGTTGGCCAATCAGCTCTTAAAGGGATCTCTTCTGCAATGGAAATCCCACTTAATAACAATCCGCAGCACTCAAGCTTGAATCTCGCAGTTCCAAAAAAGAAATTACCTGATCTCTAAGCCTCCATTGAAGTAATGGTGTTGATCATCTGTTGAGCCGGAGATCCAAGAACACTTTACTCCACAACAGTTCCAATAGCAAGCTCTGCCTCAATGCATTCTTTCTCAGAAGTCACGAATGAAAGAAATCACAGCGTAAAAAATACAGACAAGGGGAAACAACAACCAAGCTTCTGAAAAATTCATGACTGTTGATGCTTTGCAACAATCATCAGGAGGCGAGTTCAATATCTAGAAACATCAACGTTAGGGTTTGGAAATGGACTCATTTCGTTAGCGGCGGTTCCCAACAGACCCACAAGTACTTGTGAGTTTGACAACAGTGGTGTGCAGGGGCGGCAGAGAGTTTGTTCCCGGCTGGCTAAGAATGCAGCGTTGTGGAGGTCACAGCAGGAATCCGTTTGCGCTGCTGCAGCTGCTGCAAGGCGGCTCCAAATTAAGAGGCTGCGATGGTTGGAGGACGCTGTGGGGATGGACCATAGATGTGGAGCGGCCAGCCATCTCTGGTATTGGAAGGCCGTGCGGAGCATTCTTGGATCATCATGCTCATCATCCTCAATCGGCTGGTGTTGGTGGTGAGGGTTTGCAACAACTGCTGCTGCGCCCGGACTGCCTATGGAGGCAACAAACGCGTCAAGTGAAAGTCAATGGCTCTGAGGTATGTGTGTCATGGGTGTGTGTGTTTCTTCTTTGGGTCTGTCGCTCCTGTGCTCTATTTAGCTGCTGGCACAGAATTTTGACAATTGCGCACCCCAAAGTATTTGCAAGTTGTTTCTGTACTTGTTTTTCCTTCAAAGGTGTTGTTGTGGGGATTTCTCTAGTGTGAAGATTTCTCTGGTAATCTCATACATGTGTTTGCCTCTGTACTTGTCTTACCTTCAACCTGTTGTGGAGATTTCTCTCTGGTAATCTCATAGACCTGTTTTTTTTCTCTGTACTCAGTGATATCACTAACCCTAAAGGTTTCTAGGGTTGAGGTTTAGTTACCCTCCAGGCATTTCATTGTTGAGGAGGTATGATATGGTGTTCAGATGTTGTAATTAGTTGTTGGAGAATCCCTTCTGCATACAGGAAGGCAAGAATCATGAGACAGCTATGTTGTTTGTTCATTTACGACTGTGGTTTGAGACTTCTGACCTGATCATCTGCCATATATATATATATGTATTTCCCATAAAGGCCAATATCCTGATTGATCTGATCCACAGTCAAAGAATTAATGCTGAGAGTGTTGTATCCTATGCAGGTGAAGCCAGGCAATGTGATTGATCACAAAGGTGAGAGTATAATGTTTGTTGGCCTGTAGTTCTGTCACTATTTTCAAGTGTGACACATATAGCCATTTAATGCATGCAAATCATAGGTGTTACTTCATCATCAGACTTTGTGAAAATTTGCGAATGGAACAGTCTGAATTCTGGGCAAGTGCTTGACAGTCAACTTTCCAATATGCCTGATGCATGAAGGATACTTGCTTTGTGGTGTGCTTTTTTCAGGGCGTATCTTTCAGGTACTCGCATGTAAGCAATGTGGTTTGTGAAGGGGTTTTTAATGCGACATTTAAGTTGCCTAAACATCTTGCACTTCACAAGTGAACTTCTTTTGGTTTTGAAGATTCAGTGAGACTTAATCAGGGAGAGGAGTTGCCAACTGTATACCTGAGCTGCAGAGAGGATCATTAGGTTTATGATAGGTTTTGTAGACCAGTGGAGAATGCCCCACCTGGTGCATTCTTCCTTTGGAACCATCTGATTTACCAGTGCCAACATGCAAGAGATGTGCTGTATGTGTACAGGTTCTTAAAACTCAGCACACCCAACAGGGTCGTGGGGGTGCAACAATTCAGGTACATTGATGCCCATCATATGTTGTCACATTGTTCAAGGACACACAATTCAACATGTCTCTAGTGTGCTTAGTGTAGTGAGAGTACTTTGCGAATTCCCATCTAGAGATGGGAATTCAGTTGGGTCTCTCCCATGTCACACTGATCTTTAGATTTTTGGTATGATCATATCTGGGGTGCAGGTCGAACTTCGTGATCTTGCTAGTGGTCTGAAGTCCAGTGAGAGGTTGCGCACTTCGGAATCCATAGAAAGTATGTTTTGAATACACTCGATTCGGCTTATGATGGCTTGAGTGTTTTTTGCATTTGCTGTCATATCTGCAGGATGTATACAAAAGGTGCCTACTTAGACAATGTGAGGTTCTGAACTGTATGTGCAGGGGTCTTTGTAGAAGACAAAACCTACACGTTCTTGTATGCAGAAGGTGACAGTATCATCTTGATGGAGTGAGTTCACAAACACCACCCATTGACTCCATGTCTGCCATGCCCAACTGCTCTGTTTAGTAGATTATGCTGCTGCAAATATTAGATATCCCACAGGCAATCATTCAATGCCCCAGACCTGATGCTGATATTTGACTAGGACTTTGTTGACTCCACTTCTGTGCTTTTTCACAGGCTGATAAGCTGTACAATGTATCAGACTTGGTTTGATTAAGAATGTATAGACCTTGAACCTGAAGAGTCTTGACGGTTGCAACTTTTCTCAGTAGGTGGCTGCTTTCTGATCTGTGCAGGCCTAAGAGCTTTGAGCAAGTGACATTGTTGAGGAATCTTCTGGGCACTGGAGCTGCTTACCTTGCTGGTATGTGTTTATGCACCATCCTTGTCACGTGCTATTGTATTCACTCATAAATAGGGTTATTGACTCTGGATCCAGCTACTACATCTCTACGTTTTGGAACACAGAGCAGAAGGGCTCAGGAATGGAGTATTGAGGCCTTGCCCCTTTACTGCTTTGGATGTGTCTATACCTTATGCTGAGGGGTTTGTCGGAAAGAAGTTGAGTTCTACTTCTAATGCAGATGGGTGTGTAACAGATGGGATGGAGGTGGTTGTGCAGCTGTATGATGGACAGCCTTTTTCTGCCAAAGTGCCTGCTCGTGTCACATGCTCTGTGATTGAAGCTGAGCCTTATTTCAAAGGGCAGACAGCAACACCCACGTGCGTATGGAGCATTCCATTTTCACCCTTTTTTCTGTTTGCTTTTGTACTTAACACTATGAACAGTCTGCTGAAAATACTCAAGGTGGGTGGAGGTTTTGTGCAGCAAACTGAATCTTTGCAGCATCTGATACAGGTACAAGCGTGTTGTGTTGGAAAATGGGCAGCAAGTGATGGTACTACATGTTCTCTTTTGAAATTTTCCATTTCTTTCTGTATTGTCATCCTAAATTGCATTTGCCTTCTAACTTCTGTAGTAATCAAGTCTGGTCTGAGAAATATTGCTTGAAATGGCAGCTTGCCATATCAGAAGTTTGTGATAGCTACAGACCCTAATCCCTTTTGCAAACCCATTGTCTAGATTGGCCTCTAATGGTAGTGCTGATGGTGGTGATTGATTAGGCTATTGTTTAAATTGGATACAGGCCCCATCATTCATAACTGCAGGAGATCGCATAGTGATTGAAACTGCTGACAACTCATATGTAACAAGGTCAGTTGCTGGACACTTTGTATCTGAAGCTTCACCGGCATTCCCAGTATTTCTCTTTGCTATTGTTGTCTTTCTCCTTACTCAGTTACTGAGTCTGCATAGGATTTTGATTCCCTGACAGTTCTTTCCATTGGATTCAGTCTAGGATGCAAAACTCCTCCACCCCCTTGCTGCTTTTAAAGTTTGTGCTGGTATCAGCAACATGCTTTCCATACATGCTGCTTATCACTTTTGGGAATGCCTTTCCCTTGTTCTGTACTTGTTTGCAGAGAAGAACCTTTTCTGCATGGTTTTCTTGTCCATCATCTCCATGTTTTGTGGAACATTGTGTCGTTAACTTTGATCTAACTCACTGCTGCTAGTGTATATATATGTCAACATGGTGCAATTTGTAGGAAATTACATCAAATTGATTGTGTTGCATGTTCGCACATTGCTTGTGCTGATTTCACTGTGACCCCTGATGCTTTTTAGTGCCTGTGGTACTGTGGACAGAGCAAAAGATTAGCAATGGCTGAAGCTTTTCTTGCAAGTAGTTGACAAATGGAGTTTAGAAAGGGAGTGAGAGAAGGCAACCATACCAGATTGGTTGCACTCTGTTTTGAGGCGACCATAGCAGACTCTGTTGTGATGAAACAGAACGGACTTCTTCCATGAATAGTGAATCTGTGTTTGTTCGATCTATTTCAAGGGAGTATAGATTGAGTCATTAGCTCTTCTGATTGTGTGCAGCATCTGCAAGTGTCTGTTATAAGAGTGGGATAGATGTACTTAAGCAGAGCAATACTTTGTAATGAGAAGGAAAGATATTATAGTCCAAGTAGTTGTAGTTCAGGATCATTGAAAAAAGGTACATCTCCCTAGTACTGGTAGTCCAAATCAATATTCCTTTTCTAGTTTTTGTTTGAGTTTGGTTAACATCTTGTAGACTGCTTCTTTGTTGTAGACCCTAATATGAGTGACTTCATTTAAGTTTAGACTTGTTGCTAAGGGTACTTTTGGTAGAATATGAGTAGAAGGGCAACCCATCCTCGTTTGTGGGTTCCTTATTACACCCATGTCTCCTTTCAATTCTTGACCCAATAAATTTGGCTTATCGTTAGCCTGATCATTATGAATCGAGAGAACTTGCAAGCTTGTACCCCACCTTAGTATCCAAACATGATCCTTGGAAATTGAGTGTCCCAGTTTGGCACTTCCTTTGGCAGTGCTACTATGTTTGTCTTAACCCATGTTAAGTTTGAGTAATTTCAGTGACGATGAATTTTCACTGGAGATGGTTTAGGTAGGACAGCAATAGGTTCTCATACTATTTTGTCCTATTGTGTTCTTTCCCAGAATATGCTAAAATGAATTATTTTAATTCTAAATTTGTTGTATAACTACTTAGAATGACATCTTTATATTGCAACCTCTTATATGGTTGCAAACTTTTGCATTTCTTGTTTTTTTGTATTTTTATTGCATGCATCTTTTGAAAAACTTTTATTTTCTTTTTATTGGAAGGTTGCTATTTTTTTTTTCTTTTTTGACAACACTCAATAGCATTTCTTTTCATTTTTACTTTTATAGTGTAAAAGAGAAAAATGCAGTTTATTTTGAAGAATTTGAAAAATAAAAGTTATGTGCAAAATGGTACTTCTCTATGCTTGGCAAAAAGTTATCAAACTCTCAACAAAAGATCCTCTCACAAATATTTTGCAACAACTTTATCCTTGTATGGTAAAGTTATTTAGTAGCCTAATATATAGATTGCTCCTTCTAAACATGGAATTGAATCCATCGTAACCCCTCTTAATGCTACTAATATGGAAAATAATGAGTAATATTAACTTGCAAAACTTGCTCATAATATAAACTTAACCTACAAATATTATATATTTCAAGTTTTTCGTTGTTTGATAAATTTTTAAAAGATATTTTGTCCTAAAACATTTCTTGCAATACACTCTTGAAATCTTGTAATAAATTACATAATTCAAGTATATTGAATTGAGCTCCAATACATATAACCAATATATTGACTTCAAACTAAGGATTTGGTTTGAAAATAAGAAACATGAAATCGACCATAGGATATATAAAGTCCAAAACAATGTTATGCTTCTATACAGTTGAGGTCTTGCATTCTATACATGTAAATAACATAATCACAATTCCAAATACGAGTAAAATTTTATTGTCATTGGTAGTGCGTAGCAACATGGAGCCCAAGTGATTATTGGCAACCATGATGTATTTGGTGTTGCCATTAGTGTTTTAGACAAGTGTCTGCCACAAAATAAAATAAAATTCCATACAAAATTATATTCTTAACAATAGATAAATGACCATTGTTTCAATAAGTTTTTGGAATGATAATAATAGGTATTAATGTTTTTTTTGGCAAAGTTTTGCCAAGTGGTGAGTATAGGAGATCACCACTTTTCATTAGCAAGGATCTTGTGCTTGAGTTATGGTTTGAGCATAAAAGGGATTGCAAACTTTATTATGCATTGTGGAGACTAGTGGCAAGGAGCAGCGTGAAGGTCTTTGCTTTCACAAAGTCATACTATATATTGTTACAAGGGCAAGCATGATGGAGCTTGCAAAAGTAGATAAATATTCCCCTTCTTTTCCCAAAATTGATTGGATCTTACATAGGAACCTTCATAGTCTTTTTGTTATGTAGAGTTACAATGCTCATTGTGTTTTGAAGTGTTTGCAAATTTTGTGTAAAGGTCAAGCCTACAAGGAGTTTCTTGTTTTATAAAAGCTTGAAGGTTTTTGCAATTGTAATTTTTTTTTTTTTTGTCTTTACAATGAACCCCTAAAATTGCCATCAAAATTTAGATATAAGTTTTTCTTAGCACCTTAGGGCCAAATCCAAAACATAGTTTCAAAGTTTCCTTGTCTTTGATCCTTTATCACCATCATTATCACCACATCTTGTTGAATCGAGTCCTCTTTTTGATCCTAATACTAAACCTCCAAAGCCAAAACAAAAAAAATCCAAAAACAAAATGTAAGAAGAAAAAATGGGAGTTGAATTGTGTTTTCCAAGAAATGTGGGTTGTAAAATTGTCATGGGTTGAGGCAATGGTATGGTGTGATAGGAAATTGATTATGGTTCGTTGCAAAATGTGTAGTGAAATTGAAGGTCGGGAAAAACTTTTGGTGCCTAAGTTTGATAGTGTGCAAAAACATGCAGGTAGGCGTGTTGTGGGTTAAAAATCCATGTCAACAAAAAACCAACATGCAAAAAATGAATGTCTATGGGTTAGTAGGGGTCAAAACATTGTTGTTGAATTGATTTGTGTTGGTGAAGTTGCTATAGATAAGAAGTGCAAGTTCATTTAGTTTGTTGCCATTTTCTAGCTCTTGAAATTTGGTTGAGCTTTGGTAGATTTCAAAAGCATGAAACACATATTTGAGTTTTTGAAGGTGAAAAACATGCTATGCAAGCATTGTTATGACTCCATTGGTTAGTAAATGGTTGAAACCATGCACTAGATTGTTATTTAATCAATCACAAATGTTGTGCAAAAACTAAGTACCTTGTTGTAAATTGTGATGATGTTACAACAATTGACAATTAGTCTTGATGTAGTGTGCACATTTATGTTATTAATAACTTTAGGAGGATGCCATTGTTGTTGAATGTTGAAAAGGTGGTAGGTAAAGGTTTTATGGATAACCTCATCACATTGATTTTGAAATCTTTGATGGAATATGGGGGCTTACTAGTTGAGTAGATTGCCAACAAAGTGTTTTATTTTGGTTCAAATGGGCTTGCAATGTTCATTAATATGCATAAATGTGTTCCTATTCAATTGAGGTTTAAATTTGCACCTTTTTGTGACTACCTTGCACTACGTGCCACATTGAATTAACCTAGCCATGTAGATTATTTTTGTTTTGCCCCTAATTTTTTAATTAGAGGGCTTGTTGCAAATTGCATATACTTATTTCTCATTTTCACCAAAAATGCATCTTGAACATGTTATTACCTAGTTGTTGGAAACCAAAATATTGAAGCTATTATGTAATGTAAAGACTAGGTGGATCCATGTTGTCCCTTGTTAAATGAGTTATTGTAAAGTACATAACTCTAGTGGTGAAGATGAATGATGACATGAATGTGATGGCAACAACAAAAAATAATTTAGGTTGTCTTTTTGACATTGAGGTGGTCATGGGTTTGACTTGCATCATGCCATTGTTGGAGGTAATGTATGTGTTCATAAAACTTGCCTATAAATAAAATATTTTTGTATGTGATTTTGTCACTTTTTTCAAGATTTGTTGTGATGTATTGCAAACATATATTTTAATCTAGAGAAGAAATATAATCATGAGCAATTCAAGGCTTTCTTGGACTTGCACAAATGTATGAATGATTAGTTGCTAACTAGATGGTGAACTAATCTTGCAACTAACATATAATTTGTGATTTTTTACTTCATGGGTAAGCAATATCAGTTGCATAAGAAGTGCCCTTTTATTGGTATGTTCACCCAAGTCACATGAGAAGATTGAACGATTTTTGAAATGATCAAGGTTTAGTGTTCACATGTTGCCATTTCTATGATTTTTGAATTTGAGCGACAATTCTCAAACCAAAAATTGATGAATGCAATTGATATCTTTTATTTTCAATATTGGTTAAGTCTTCATGCTAAGGAAATGTTTTGAGGGCATTTGGCATTGTTAAATCACTTTGATTTTGAAAGGTTCATTGGCTTAAAGAATAGGCAAGTGAAGATCCCTACCTTTCTTGATGAAAAGAAACTTGATCTTTCAACTCTTTTTTTTCAAAATTATTATGCAGAACAACCATGTTGTTATTCTAGAAGTCACACTAGTGTGTAACCTTGTCACTTAGTTGTGGTTTAAACTAACATCAAACAACCTTGCATTGCATCAACTTTCTAAGTATTTTGCATTGGCATAATGTTTTGTATTATGATTTTAAGGAGTGTAGTCTAAGATGAGTGTTGCTTTTCCACCTTGTCATTCATGAAATCCAAGTTACAAAACTGTTTAATTACACATTTGGATTTTGTTGTGAAGATGTTTGCATAAGAACATTACAATTTGGATACTTTTCCTTTTGGGGATGCCATGAAGGATTGGGTAGAGAATAAGGTGAAATATACAATGGATTTTTAGAATTTCTATAACTTTAGCCAATAGTTTATGGTGTAAGATTTTTAGTGTTTCTACTACAATGGCATGAGGGTATTATATTTTTTTGGTAACTAAGGCATTTTAACTTCATACTTGATGTATGCCAATTTTGGGCAAGGTTCATGAGCAAAGATATAAATCAATGAAAATTTTTCCACCCCGCTTTCTTTTGCCTTATTAGAATTGCTTTTCTTCGAAATTTTTTATATTGCATGATTGTTGGTTTATTTTATACTATTGCTGAATTTTTGGTTGGTGTTTTGTAATTGTTTCTACAACTTGTATTGGTAGTACATACTAATGCAGACATGCAAATATGGTTATAATGTGTGTGGCTTGTGCAAGATTGAATTGGATTATAATGGGTAGGATCCAAAAGGATTAGGGTTCAAATCCACCCCCTCCCCCCCCAATCCATCAATTTTCTTGTCTATGGTGTTTTGTTTTGTCACAATGTGGAATTGAAACTTTGTTCATGATGTTTGTTTTAGTTTAAGTTTTTGTTATTGAGGTCCTATTTCCGAGTTAACTAGATCTTTGAAAGCTTCAAACTAATATGACTTGCAAATACTTGCCACATTCCATGCTTTTCCATTTACTTGATCACTAAACAAATTGCCACTTCAAACATGGCTTCAGCAATGTACACTATGATCATTAAATATTCAAAATGATTTTTCCTTATGTGATTGTGTTGTTGGTCCAAGTGTGAACATGACCTTGACCATAGAACTCACTATTGAGAAAATTCTTTAAAAATTAATTTTCATTGATGAAAGTTAGTAAAAAATTTGATATCTCCCCCACCTTAGGTCTAAAAATTACAAAATCACCTCCAAGAAATCTTATTGATTATTATAAAGGCTTTCCAACAATGCCAAGAGCTTGCCCCAATTTCCCCAAAATTTTTAGTTTTGATTTTATTGAATTTTCAATGACAAAATTGTTCAATATTTAATAACTCTTGCACCATAATTTTAAACATTGCCAAATCACTGGCGCACCTTTATTGGTTGAGAGCTTTCCAATGGTATTGAGAGTGTGGTGGGGGCCTTGTGGTTTGAAAAATCTCAATGTGACAAACAAGCAAAACAAACAAACAACCTCCCTTAATAGATATGTTACTTATTTTCAAAAGCACATGAAAGAAAATAATAACTAACACTATAAAACAAACTAAGTTTCAGAAATTAGAAATCAATTTTGACTTCGATTGACAAAAATACTAAAACAACATATGATTCAAAATATTAAAATATCAATACTTTCGAACATTGACCATCATAAAACACCTGTATGTAGTTGCATTTATATTCAAGTTTTTTTCAATTCCATGAGGATCAACAATACATGAGGTTCACCATTAAAACTTCACAATGTACCCATTATTCCAAGGACGGTTCAAAAACCACATCACTTACAAGAATAAAAGGGAATTGCCTTTCAAACATGGAAGCTAATGAAAACTTTGCCATTGAATGACATCATAATAGTTAATTTTTAATTTTTACAATGTATGTACTTATAGGATCATGGATGAAAGGTTCATCCCACACTCCCAAAATTCAATTTCAAACTCATCAAATAACCAAGTCCTCAAGTCCTCTACAACTGTTTTATACAAATAATACTGGTTTTTGAACAAGCTGATTATGAAAATAATTCGTTGCCAAATTTATAAACACACCACAGTATCTTGACATTTTCTGTGTTTTAATTTCTACAAAGAAATGGAAGAATCAGTCTCTAAAAGCAATTAACATCACAAATAAGAACTCAACCTAATATTTCTTTTGTATTTGTAAGTACCTTACAAAGCATAATCTTCCTCTTAGCCTCAGAGACACAATACAAGTATGGAAGGAACCAGCAGGGTGACACACTCAAATTAATTGAGTCTTTTTATGTCCCATCCTTGATTTTTATTTACAGGGTTTTTTTTTAAAAAAAAAAATGTTCAGGAGGGGCAGGTCACATTAAGGGCTATATTGTTAAGAGGCTTGGAAAGTGACATCACTGCCCTCGTTGTCATGTCCTCAAACAACATAAAAGTGTATCCCGTGAGCATAATAGAGTTTATTCACCTGCAAAATATTCTTTTTTTGCACAGCAATTATTTGCCCGGCGCTAAATATAGGGTAAAGTCTGACGCCATGTGCTTTATCTGAATGAGGGCCTGTGGCCAAGGGCTTTACCCAGCATAAATACCTGCACTGGTTTTTAGTTTTAACTTTATTTCCTGTAATACGCAGTTCATGCCTATGAAAAGAAAATGAAAGCAGGCATTTTGTGTAGGGTAAAGCCCTAAGAGCATCTCCAAAGGTGCTCAGTATGTGACTCCAGACAATAAAATTTATTGCGAAAAAGTCAAAATGTGCCGGAAATTGGTTTTTCTGCATGCAGCTTGCTGTGGGTGGTAAAGGGTGAAACACAGTTGTGGACCTCCAAAAAAGAGTGTAATAAATTGGACCTAGCTGCAACTCAGTATTTCTGATTGGTCGATCATAATGATTGGTCCAGGTGGTTTGCTATTAGTAGTGCCATGTATATGCGTTCCAGTTACAGTTTTATTGGTGGGGTTGCCAGAGAAAAAACAGCTAAATTTAGACATTTAATTTTATTATCCAGAGTGACATACAGAGCACCGGTGGAGATGCTCTAAGTTCATAGCCAAAATAAAGGCGCACGAGGTGATAGCTGAGTGCAGGCCTGATTTTGGTAATGCCCTCCACTGAGGACTTCACCAGATGTAAAGACCTGCCAGATATTCAGTGGAGAAACTGAGGTGAAACAGGAGGGAGGGAAGGGCATTATGAAAAACGAAATGCCCTCCCCAAATTGGAGAAAACAAGGCAAAAAGGGACGGGTGCAGGGCACTATGAAAAACGAAATGCCCTCCCTGCTACCCAATGAAAAGATTTATCTGTGAAGGAAGGTAATTTGTTTTGTAATTATGAGATCCACTGAACTGGGATGCTTCAGATCGTGTTCTTGGTGTCTTTGGAAATTTCTTGACGAGGAGGAGTGCATGGGCTTTAGTTCCCTGGCGTTTGCACTTGATGTGCAAAAGTTTTTGAATATTGAATGTTATTTTCACTAAAAATTAAATTAAATTGTAGCTGAAAATTTCAGAGGGTTTGGAATGTGCCTTTGGTGTTGTTGGAAAGATCTTGATGAGCAGGATTTAATGGAATTTATTTGGTAAGATTTGGATTCAAAATGTGAGATATATTGATTTTAAAGTAATTTCTGCCACTGAAAATTGAAATAAATTTCAAAAAACCAGGTTTTGGAAGGAAAAATCAGTTGTGGACATGGCAACACTTGGGCCAACGGCACAGGCCACACTAGCATGTTTTTTAAGGTTACCTCCAGATATACACGGCAAAATTTCTGGCAGGTCATTACAAAAAACAAAAAAGAGTTTTGTTGTAAAAAATGTTTTGCAGGTGTTTCATTTAAAAAAATGCTTACCCTTGGCAGAGGATAAATTTCAACCTGTAAGGTGCCCCCCAACTACACTACACAAAAAATCCATCCTATGAAAATCCACCCGAGCTTTACACAATTTAGCCCTGCCCGTGCCCTGCATGTTGTTATTACCTGATGCTGTTTTGCCTCTGTTATTTTAAGTGATGGATTGTAGGAATAATTTTGGCTAATCCTGACCTTAGGGGGCATGGGCAGGCCAATAAAGGGATTCAGAAAATCTCGAATTTTTTCCAAAACTGGGGAGTCATCCAGTGACAATGGAGAAGCCAAAAACGCCACACACAAAAGCGAAGGAGAAGAGGAAGAAGAAGAAGAAGAAGAAAAAGCGTAATGTTACGGATCTCGTGAACTTTTGTTCAGTCTTTCTTTAGTTTCTTTGGTGGAGCTGCTTTTCACCGATCTCAGACGACGAAGAGACACCGATCTCGGACGACGAAGAGATTTCAAAACAAATTGTCCAATAATTTCCAATCCACACCATAATTCTAATTCTGGTTGTCACTGTGTTCTCCTTCTTTTTGTCTTCAAGACCATATCAAACTTCCAGGAGGACGACGACCTTTGCATGTAAGAGGAGGAGAAGGAGGAGGAGAAGAACGAGTTGGAGAAAATCCAGCGAGTTTTGAACAAGTTTGTGGAAGGTGGGTTGCCATTGTGGTCTTGAAGATGTAAAACGCACAGAAGTAAGCTGCATCTGAGAAGGGGAGGAGGAGGAGGAGGTTATTCAAAACCCGGGAAGTTTTGAACGAGTTCTTCCTGCGTTTTGATTGAAGAATTTTTAGAGTCCATAAAGAGACTTTACATTGAATAAGACTTTGCAGCTTAGTGTTTTTTACACATATCTGGATGCGATAACAAGAGGAGCAGAGACGAGGAGGAGGAGAACTTCACGATTTCCTTCATCCTCAGTACTGACTGCTTCGTCTTTTTCTGAAAAACTAGGAGTTTCCTGATCGATAATATTTGAACAGCAAAATGGCAATTTCGTTTGAATCAAATACGTAAGCGATGGCATCAAGGTAATTTCCCTGTTTCCTGAATCTCTCTCACCGGTCGAGAAGAGAGCGTAGAAGAAGAATGAGATGCTTAGTGTACGAGGGACAGACATTGCGGGCTTGCGATGTCCAACTGAGAGAGCAGCATTGCGTAACGTAATATATTGTGTGGTATCACAGAGTGGCATAAGCTGAGCAAGCTGTTGAGAAGCTCTGGGTGTTCATTTCCCGCAATTGAAGATGAGAACTTATAGACTATCTCTTGATGTCACTGGTGAGAAGGACAGCATTGTTGTGAGTAGGCGATTTCACTGTACACCTACTGACACTTACTTTCTAAAGCCCCAGCAGCAGCTGAAGAGACGGGGGGAAGCGCATAGACTGAAGCGTCAAGTCGAGGTAGCAGCAGCGGTGCAGCATCAATGGCAGGCAGGAGCACCAAGTAGGAGCAACATCTGGAACAGAGCACATAACGTTCTTTCACTCTCTCCGGTCATGACTATTGCTCAAGAATTGTCAAACAAAAACCCTTGCTTCTTCTTGTCCTCGTTCTGCATACTCTCTAGGTATGTATTCCCTGTTGTCCAAATGTTCACCATAAGACTTGCTTTGTCATTGACAGTAAGGGTTCTGTAGATTTGTTGTTTGGAACTTTGATGCAATGGTTGGCTCATGGATCATCTCCGGTTCTCAGATTCGAATATTGAGAGTGTCTCTTCTTCTAAATGTTGTGATGATTTTGAGGAGATTTTCGAAAGATGATATAAACCTCCACCAATTACTGACAAAGTTGAGACATTGTCTTCTTCTATGACTGCCATTGTGTGCAGAGCCATACTATTGTGACATTGTGATATGAAATGTCTTAGTTGCCATGGCCCTGCTGTGATCTCAAGACTTGCACAAGCTCACTTTGTCATGAGCACTAAAGTTCCTCAAGAAAAGAGTTCAGCAAGGTTCACCCACAAATCTCAAAGCACTCGATGTTATGAAACTTCTGTGAATGCACAAGCTGAAATGATGAAGGTTGTCGGTACATGGATGCCCCAGATATTGGTGCCTTGCTGGAATCACAGCATGTGTGGATCATCTTTGTTATGTCAGGGTTGATGGTTGTTTGCATGCTTGAAGAGCTTTGGTATCAGCATCCACATCCCCTTTGCATTATCTGCATCATTGATGGTCTTCTTCACCAAAAGCTTTACGATCCTCTCTTCTTCATCTGCGAGGAGTATTTCTACATTCCTATGTGTCTCATTGTGGAAGAGCTCTTTGATATTCTCAGGGAGTTTTTGGAGGTCATCTTCCCTGTACTAATCATGAATGAACCTCGACTTCGCATCATTCATCTTCTTTGGAACTAAGTCAGGAATTTTGCAACGTAAGACCATGTTCCTTTCAAATGAAGCTTGTGGGAGGTAGCAAACTGTTTCTTGAGGATTGATACATTGGCTCAGTGTGGAAGAAGGTTCATTGAGTGGCTGCTCAAATTTTTGGAGTTCATTGGCAATATACATGTGTCTTTTGCATGTGCCTTGGAATAAGATATCAGGAGTTGTTACCACATCAAATTTCTCTATGTGAGTTGAGGCATATCCTAGAAGCCTACATGATCAAGTACTTTAGTTGCAGGGAAAATGTGCATAATCTCTGCTCTAATTTGTTTTTTCATGGTTCTAGTTGCCATAGCATAACCCCATGAATTGATCTTGTGCAGTATTGATACCTTTTTCTCATCTCGGAGATCAAACTGTCCTTGAGCAAGAGTGAAAAGGGACTTTCAATGGGTTGTAAGAACTTCCTCTCCCTTTTATGTGTGGCATCTTCCTAGTTGATACTAATCACAAGTGATATTCTGTCATGGTTATACTGATGATGTTCATGTTGACTTGCTGTAAAAACCTACCATAGCTTTATGTTTGTATTCATTTCTATAGTTTTTTGATACTTCTGGAGGCTACACTCTCATAGTCCATCATCCTCAGTGTGGTCACTGAACAGTTATTTTGAACTATGGCTGTGCAAGAGCCTAGTATGCATCCATGTCTGAGTTTCTATTGTTCTATGCTGCACAGATTCAAGGGCTTGTCATCCTTCAATGTGAACTTCCTTGCATCAAACTTATGGCCTGTTTCCAAATATCAGTTCTTTCAAATCCCTCTGCTTGGAAACATGAGGCGGCAAGATGGCATTTCCCTACTGCAAAACAAGCTTTCTGTAACTGATAATCGTCTCCTTACTCAGGTGATGGTGGATATTTGACCATGCTCTTGGTTCTGAAAGTATGTCTTCATTGGAGTTTGGAACTTGTACTATAGCAGGCTGGTCTAGTTGAATGTTTTGTTGCCTGCTGTTGAGTGAGTCCAGTGTTACATTTATTTTGTCTTAAATAACTTTTCAATATATGTACACTGAAGATGAAACCTGAAACAACTTCTATGCAGGAAAAATATGAGTGAGATAGACTGCAATACAGTGACAAACAGACAATATCCGCCCAAGGCCTACTGCATGCTTTCTCTGTGGAACCTTTTTCGCTTGGCACTAGTGTGTTCTTGTATGTTGTTTGCAGTGCTTGTGTCCATGGTCTACAGTCTCAACCGAGCTTCCCTTGGGGTCAGCATGAGGAATGACAGAAACGCAATCTCTCCCCTTCAGGTTCTCCTCAACAAGGACCAGAACATGGCTGAAGACTTACAGTGTATTGTCTACACCATTTCCATTCATTTGTGTTTCTCTTGGTTGTTAAAAGTTTAATATCACAACCTTATGAGTACTCTCTCACTCTCACTTTTTCAAACTTGTCTTGCTCCATCAGGCCTCCAAATTACTGGGCACAGAGTTTATGGTGAAGGACACAAGCCATAAGTATCTGAAAGTTTTTCTGAATGGACATATTCTTAGCTCTAGCTCTCTATGTTCTCTGAGCAGGATCCTGATTATCATGTCTTTGCTCTAATTGAGTACCTCAATGTTTAGGGAAACTGACTGCGGACTGTTGAGGAAGATCAATGAGCATTCCACTTTGGAGCTTAAAACACTTGTGATTGCTGAGACCATTGTACCACATGAACACAAGGAAAAACTATCTGTCTATGTACGGCAACAGCTGGAAGCATCTGATGTGCTCACAGAACTGCAGAAAGATGCAGTTCTTACTATGGTGATCTTGGCACCCATTGAAGCCAGTGTCAACAAAGAAGAAACAGGAGCAGGGGGAAGCCTTCGCAACTCAGCTGTACTTGCATTGCTTAAGCATCACCATGATAACATCCATTTTCTGTTGATTGGGTACTTATTTGTTCTCAACTACTCACATGTAGAACTTACACTTCACGAATCTCACCTTCAGCTTTTCTGTCACTGTTTTCTTTTGTCTGAATCTTGTCTTCATGGTCAGGTAAGCTAATGTGAAATTCAAAAGGCCATAACAGAAAGTCTATGGATGGTGTGATATTACACATTCTGATCATTCAATAAGTGAGAGGAAGTTAGTACATTCCATACCCTTGTTCCATATCTATATTATTTCACATAACAAAGATAATTTCCTTGTTTTAGAACTTTGTTCAAGCCTGGGTGTTGATTGTACTGATGATGAGCATTACCTTTAGCACCTGTCACCTTCTCAGAAGAAACAGTCCCTTCTGGTTTGGGATGTTTTACTTGTTCCTACAGTGCAATTGAGGGCATGTAGGAGTTTCCTTTCATACAAGTTACACTGCCTTTTCTAACAGGGGCAGAATGAAGTATCAATATTGGAAGAAGACCTTAAGCATTGCATTAATACAACTTATAAGATTTTGTTCAATGTGCAGAGTGCGCGCAGAGCCACGTCTTGGTTGGAAACAAATTTCTTCATCAGAGCGCAATGCATGGAATGATGTGTTATCAAGGGTACTCTACAACAAGGTTTGGTTACCCATATCCCTTTGCTTCTAAACAAAGCCTGGAGTTTAATGATAACAACTGTTTGCACAAAGATTGAGACATGGTTATGCGAAGGAAAACATAAAACTCTTGTACTTATGAAACTTACTGAATGCTGATTGAAAGATAATTTGTTTCTTATGTTGTTACGCCTCCATATGTGGCATTTGTGTGAGGAGGAAGGTCTCAACACAAGAATTTGAATTGTAGTCAACTTAAGGTCTTCATGGGGAGTACATAGAGCTTATCTCAGTTTGTTGTCTGTTTCCTCTCAGAGGGGAAAGACTGCAAATTATTTGTGACATAATTCCTGGATATGTTTCACTGGTTGCCTGCTTTCTTCTTTCATCCATTTCAGTACACTTTCTTCGTCTTCTGCTAGTTTTCAAAGTGATGATTTTGGAGGTAAGTCTGATGTCCAAACAGAAGTATGAGTTTCAGACATGGGGTTACACTCTTGTTATACCAAATTGAATCTACTCTTGGTAGATTAATCGGAGGAAGGGGGTTTAAGGGTGCATGATGAACTTTCATTCTTCTTTCGTTGCCACATGCATTATCCACCCCAGAGAAGTTATCTTAATCTTCTTGTATTATCCAGTATTGGGCGGTTCCAGTATTGCATGATTTTGTGAATAACCTCTGGTTCTGGTTTTCAAAAATATTTACAAATAGAAAAACCTACAGTTCTGGGCTTTGAAATCTTCAGAATCAAAGGAGGTCTGGTTCCAGGTTTTTTTCAAAATTTTCAGAATAAAATAAACTTTGGTTCTGGATTTTTGAAAACTTTCAAAGAACCAGCGAGTAACTGGTGGTTAAAGGTAAGTTTGTTGACCGGTTCTTTCATGTTTGAGAACCATGGTTAACAGTCAGAACTGGTTCTTAGATTTTTGAGAACTGCCAGTCAAGGGTCCATATACCCGAACCTTACCCACAAGTTCCATTTTTTGAATAAGAGAGAACCACACAACATTGATATTATCCCTTGGGCTGTTGTTTCTGAAGTTCTCAAATGTCAATCCATATTTCCTCTTGTTGTCCTACCTTCTTCCCTATTGTTCCCAACATCCATGCCTCCACTTCCACTCTTCTATACTCCAGCTTGTTCCTCTGTTTTCTTTCCTGATCTTCCTGTTATGCATTTCCTTTTGCTTTCTTGCAAAGGAGTGGTGTCACAAGGAGATCTTTGCAACAGCCTTAGTTGGCAGCTGCCCCTGTTGTATTTCTTGAATTCTGATCAGTAAAAGGGGTTGCTTCCCCCTCCCCAATTGGGGTTCCTCCTTTTGCTCTCTTGCTGCTTCCACCTTTCTACTCCAAATTTTTCTGTTTATTGCTCTTCCCGTCATGCATCCCCTTTTGCTTCTTTCCTTGATCTTCATTGATTTTCAATATCATGCATCCCTTTTCCATAACCAGTCCTTTGCAATGTTGGTTGTGCTCATTCCTTTTCTTTCCTATGATTAGGGTTTTTATTCAGTACTGCAGTTCAATAAATTATCTTTGGGTGAAGAGATGAGGGAACCATGTGTATTTGCCCAGAATTTCTTCTGCCTCATGGACTACCATCTAGATGTTGTGTTGAGATGTTGAAACTGCTGACTTCATTGAATTTGTGGCGTAAGGAATAGACATTTGTCAAGGCTACAATTTGTTGAAGTTCCCAACTTCTTGTTGTGATAGATCAATAGCATGGGTCCATCAAAATAGAATCTGATGAAGTAGGGAATGCACTATGTTACCAACCAAGAGAAGATTGAGCAAACTTTTGTTCACAAAATTGTTCACACTAGTTTTTGTGTTTAGATCTCTTCCTTAAATTCCAAAATTTGATTTATTTTCATGTGGGGCATACATACATGAGGTGTACTCAGTATGTGTTTATGAAGGTTTATTCAATCAAGATTTCGCACCAATGGCATGGCAAAACAATTGGTGTGCAAGGGTTGGGCATTTGGTTCTAGGGTTTTGGCATATGGATGCAAATGAGAAAAGATGAAAAAATTGTACTTGTTAGAATCTCAATGGAGTTCCATTACACCTCATGTGTGCTTGTGTTAGTGAGATCTTGCTTGATGAGTGGAGGGTTCATAAAAATAGAGGGTACAACTATTCCCAAGTTAGAATGCCATGTTTTATTTATGAATAAAAGGTGAATATATTCTTCCATGTGAATGCTAATTGGGCTTGTTATTAAACTTAATATCATCCTTGAAGAAAGATTTGATACAAATGCAATGAAAATGAGTTCAAGTGGATTTTGGCTAATGTTTTGGCAATAAATTGATCACGAGCAATTGGATAAGTATTATTGCTTAAATGGTTTCAAAAGTTGATAGGCCATGTTATGTGTGCTTGGATATGAGGTTTTTCTCCATCCACATATAATCACACACATCAAAGATGGTGGTTGTGTTGGAGTTGCCATAAAAGTAGTCAAGTTATTTTTGTAGACCTCATGTCACAAAATCCTTGAATCTTTTGTGAAAACTTGAACTGGTTAGTAATTAGTTTGTGCATTGTGTTTTAGAATGATAAATTTTATGTTGTTGCATTTGTGGTTATGTAGGTTCGAGTTGAAGCCAAGAATTATGTCATGCATAATGAAGTCCATGAAATCATTGGACAAAGTAGGCAAGGAAAAGTTGAAGATGTCCAAAATGATGCATCTTGTAGTTTTCAGGAGAAAAAATGAACAAATGAATTTGTGAATTTGATCATCTTCAGAATTTAGGAAGATCCACGTGAGATTTTTGGTTTTTGAATCATCATGGGTAATAACATTGACAATTGGGTAATGAATTTGAATTTTATTGATTCATATGTCTTGAAGCATTGGTTAGCTTGATGTGTCATTCTCCTTGCATTCCTATTTATTACAAAGGTTGAAATATAGTCAAAATATGAAGTTGTTTGGTTTGCAAAAACTATTGTTATATAAAGTTGAATCTAATTTATCACTTTTAGAAATAAAGATTGAAACCTCAAATGGTATTGACTATTCATATTATTTTTAGTTGGGTTCCATGTCTTTATTCTTTCATATGTTGTATTAGAGGGTTGAAATGTGATACACATTACACCATAATGAAAGAAAGTTAATATATTGGGTTGCTAATCTATAAGAATGGTTATAATTGGTATCAAAACTACAAGATGTGAAATTTATGTGAAGCATGCCATTTGCACATATTAGAAATTTGTTGTTTTGGTCACATGGGCCTATATATTATGATGATGAAATAGAAAAGTTCATCATTTTGTTGAGCCCTTCTCATACTTTGTTATGAAGAGTGAAAAATGGAAAAAATATATAAATTCATATATAGGTATAAAAAAAATTCGTATGCAAAAGGTATGGCAATTAAAATGTTATATGTTGAATTCCCAAAATGATATTGGTGTTTGAAAATTTGGCAAATTGAGTCCATTTTAAGAAATGTTATTTTGGTTTATTGAGAAAGTGGCTTTAATATGTTAGATTGAAGGTTGAGTCACATAACAAGTTGTGCATAAATGTCATGTTTTTGGCTTCAATTGCAATGGATAAATGATATTGAAATTTCCTCTTTTTATTTGGTTGAACCTTCATGTTTCACCTTTTTGCAATTTTCTTACACCATGTGTGACATGACATTTTTAATATTTAAAGGTGTTGAAAGACAATTTGTGGATAAACATGGGTTCATTCATGTAGTTTGTTTGAATATTGAAAGGACATATGTCATAGTGAAAACTTGAAAAGGTGTGTCAATAGAAGATTTGATTTCTTGTATACATATCTATTTCCTATTAAATAAAGTAATATTGTTTTATTCTTATGAAAGAATTGTTATTTCATTATTATTCTTGCATATTTTTCACATGTAGAATTTTGCATGGTATTAAAGTAAGGTTACAACATTAGTTGAAATAAATGAATTAGACATTAAGTAGGTAAAAGAGAACATAAGGTTCACATTTTATAAACCATTTTTGAAGGGGTGATTTCACAATCATTTAAAGTTGATTATTTTTGTTAACGATCTTGGTGACATTAAACTTGTTGTAAGTGGTGCAAACCAAGTTTTAGCACACAATTTAATTGATTTTAAATTGATAACAATTGAGAAGATGAATGGCATGAATTTTTCAATTTTAAAAATAAAATAAAAATCTATTTTAATAAGGAATGACTTATTCAATGTGGTTGATGGGATTGAAGTTGACTTAGGACCAACATATGTAATATTACATCAAAGTTAACAACATAATAATTCAATTACTACATCAAATATTATTTTAAAGTTGAGGAATAACCAAATTGAAATAATAAGATTCTTCAAGACTTTGAATGAAGTACACAACAACTTGATCACAATATATGAACACAATAATAAATCTAACAGTTTCATAGCAAAAGAAAATTTATGATGTTTAACATGAATTTCAAGTCATGATTAATAAGGTGAAATTTTAGTTAATGAAAATGATGTAATCAATCAAACATTTCATGGTTTATTGTTGCCATTATTTCAAATTTTTAATGTTTTTCTAAGGCGGATGATTTTGAATTTTTATAATATTTTTTTTTTCACATTGTCCACCATTAAATGACATCAATGACTTGGACATTTGTTTGTAAATGTCATTAAAAATGAAAAAAAACTTGGTTTGAGGATTAATGACCAAATTAATGACTTGTTTTTATTTGAAAATTATTTAGCTAAAAAAGAACATTGAATTAAAAAAATAATTAAAGGTGAATTGAAAATCAATAAATTACTAGTGTTTATTGAAAGTATTTTTGTAAAATTTGGAAAAGATTAAATTAACTTGGAACTTATGTTAGTCAGTTTTGCAAAAACATTTTAAATGATAAAAACTTAAAAAATTATGAATATATTTATCACAAAATAATACCCATCACAAATTATGAAAATTAAAATTAAATTTCAAAAGTAAACTTGTAAGTGATATTTTGCATGAAAATTTGGGTGATGAATGATATTCATATAAATTAACAAACTTGATTGATATTCATAAGTTCTTAAAAAAATTTAAATGTATATCATTCATCAAACAAGTTTTTATTTGTTCATAAGTTGAAAAAAATTATGACTTTATTTCAAAAAATCACTTTGAAATGAAAGAAAAACACATATGTGAGTTAAACATTATTTTTTTAAATTAACTTTTGTTTATGAACATGACATGAAATAACAAATATGAATGTTTTGACATCACAAAATGATTTCAAATTATATGTGATGTATGCTATACATATTGGATATATAACTATTTTAAAATCTTTTTTTCCTATTTTTCCATTGTTGACATTTACATCTATCATGTTTCATTTTTAACGAATAGGTGAAATAAATAATAAACCCTTTCATTGACATTCATCTATACACTCCTTATTAATAAATTTTTTAAAGAAAATAAGTTCCATTGAATTTTGATAAAACATTGCACCAAGTTTAAAGGAAATTAAAGTTGAATGAAGAATGAAAAAATGTTGTTTGCAAGGCCATAATTCATGTTGTTGGTCTTTGTGAAAAGTAAGATAACATTGATGAAACTATGTTCATAATTTGTGCTTAGCTTATGACATGTTCTAAAAAAAATTTAAGGTTCATGAATTGAGGATTGAAAAAAATCATTTATAATTTGTTAATACATTTTGACACTTCGTTATAATTAATATTTTCAAAATCAGCTTTCAATTCATTACTATTGTATTGGTTTGATATTTTTCAATTATATTTTATTTAGTTACATTAATCATGATTATTGTTTTATAAATACATATTTTAAGCAAATGCTATAATGTCATATTTGATCATTTAGAATATCAAAAATATAACATCATGACATTTACAAAAAACCTTATAGTTAAAAACACAATTCACAAATATTTAACATTAATTAAAACATTATTTTTTGTGAATGTAAATATTTTTTAAATTAGTGATTACATTATGTTAAATATACGTGTAGGTGTATATAATTTACAAGATTCTCAATATATAAATGAGGTAATGTTTTAAAATATAAGAATATTGGTTGTATTACAAAAAAAAAATGAAGACGATTAAGTAATTTTTGGAAATGCTTAGTGCATGCTATATAAATCAATATCTTAAAAACATTATAGGTTAAATCTATTTACACATTTTAGTTGTAAAATAAAGACATTTTATGAGGTTTGGTTTGATAAGAAAATAATCCTATTGTAAAATATTCAAAATATTTGAAAATGTTACACATGCTCACATTTTGAACGAATTAAAACAAAAATCTAAAAAATGCATTCACGTTAATTTTGTTAAAGAAATTAAAGGTTGTCATGTTTATGATCTTAAAATTCATGATTTTATTTTGAATAAACATTTTTGATGAATTTATAACATTTGTTGAAACCATTGATTTTATTTATTTATATTTCAAAAATAATTCATGATGTAATTTGAAGGATATGAAAATTTTCATATTGATCAATAGACACATTGTAAATCATTTAAAACTTTTGATGGTTTCAAATACTCTTCATGAACATGGTCAAAAAAATTGAGACTCATTTATTTTGTTGCAAATTTCAAAATAATGAAATGAACACAAATGTGTAAATGAAACATGTTAACAACTTTCTTATTTACATTAGATTTATGTGAACAATTCATGAATTATGAATAATATTTTCGAAGTTTCTGTAAACACAAAAAAATTTGTATATAAACACATTCACAATATAATGAACCATGTCAATCATAATCATAATTTGATTTTCATTGTGATAAATAAGTGGTTACTTAAGTTAATGAAAATTTTGAATAAAATTTTATAATAATATTCATGATGGATTATGGGAACTTTTGGAAAAATTTGAAATGAACAAAATGAGTATGGAATATTCAAAAATACTTAAAAAAAATGTAACTAATGTTTTTCATGATTTAAAAGAATTAAAAAATTAATTTTTTTGAAAATGATATTTTTATGCGAATTTTTTTAATATAAATTTACATGGTATTATAATGCAACAAATTTTTAGGTCATAAAAATTTAAATGGTTTGAAAACATTTTGTAAATCATGATTTTAAAGATATTTTATATTTTAGAATTTTAAAATTTTAGTTTTTGTCTTATGTGGTTCATTATATTTTGAATACATTCTTGTGAAATTTAACATGACATATGTTGGGCTTTTAAAATATTGCTTAGGAATCCAAATAACAAAAGATTAAAAAAATGAGGTTCCACTAGAAGAAAAACTTGTTTTTTGCAACTAGTTGTTTGTAACAAAAACTATCGTTTGCAATAAGCACAAATGACAATTATTTACAATTTTAATATGTCATTTACAACTATTATAGTTGCAAATGACTAGTTATAAATGACAATTTTTCTTCTAATCTTTATTCATTTGGCCCAAATTAAATGTATTTCAAATTTACTCACATGGTTCAACATAAAAACATGTAAATCAATATCTATTTTTGTATAACTTTGCATAAAATTTATTTAATAAATGATATTTCAAAGTAAAATGAATAAACCAAAAATGGAATAAATTCCATACCTTCAAATTGTAAAATGTTTGATGTATTTCATGATCAACAAGTATCTTAATATTTCATTTGTTGTAGAATTTGTTGTTCAATATATGATAAATCTTAACATGTTTCATTGGGGTGTTGTAAAACAAATTTTTTATTATTTATTAGGCATAAAAGGTCATGGTTTCAAATTGTAAAATAATTTGAATAATATTTGTCACAACGGGCTAATTTTTAGTTTTAAACTACTTTCAAAATATATTCATGAAAATTGCAAGTTATACAAGATGATGTGATTATGATTGGGATAACATGTAAATTCATGCTTATCACAAATTACAATTTAAAAAAATTTGGGGAATTATTTCATGGCCAAAAGAAAAAAACGTATTATGATTTTATTAACCATAAAGGTTGAATATATGGCAAACATACAAGTAGTGAAAAAAATAGTGTGATTGTAAAAACTAATGATATGATTGAAATTTCATCCATCATTTCTTATAATGATCAATTGTGATAATCAATCTTGCATTACAATGTGGCACATCCATAAATTACAAGAACCATAAGAAATATAATTAATGATTTTTATTTTCCTAGCCATTTTGAAATTTCATATGATTTCATTCATTTTATTTTTAGTGTTGGACACCAAGTTAGTTTCCTATTGTTTAGTGGCTTTTGATTTAATTTATAAGTTGTATGAGGATACATTTTTCCTAATTTTCCCATGGACTGAAGTGTATTCTATCACACAAATGTTGTTCATAAATGTTCTATGCCAAATATGTTCAATTTTGTGTTTCATGTAAATAGACACATGTGTTAGTAAAAATCTTATCGTTTGCAGCTTGAAGTTTTACAATTATATGTGATTAGTTGTTAGTTACAACTTAATTTGTTACATGTGTAACTAAAATTTGTATTTTAATAAATTTTGATCAACTTTGTAATGAAGGTGTGATTAGGGCCATTTTCATCGGGCAAAATGGATAATTTTGTAGCATTTCATATATGTATATGGTAATTTTTTTCTAATTAGTTTCAATGTTAGCAACTTTAATTGCAAACTTTGATAACATACTTAGTGGGTGATATGTAAATATTCAAATAAATACTTACTATTTACATATCCACATATTTATTAAACACTTACCTATTAAATATTTAGATACTTATTACATAGTTTAGGTAAATAAGTAGGTAAATATTTTGTAGTTAGTAAATACATAATACATGTATACTTATGTGTTAGAATTAACTAGCTATTTATTAAAATTAATAAATACATACCTATTAAATATTAAATTATATTAAAATATATACCTAGTAGGTATTTATACATTTAGTAAATATTTATATAACTTGTAAGTACATCCTACTTAACAAGCTAGGTTAATTATTCAAGAATAAGTTAATTTAGTTTAGGTAATAAGTTAAATTATATACTAGTAATTAATAAGTAGATTTTAAATTAAAAGGTAGTAAATTAAATTACAGATAATAAGTTAGGTTAAGTATTAATTCATAGATAAATGCAATTGGGCTAAATTAGGATTTATATCCCATATAACCATTTGGATGAATTAATTAAAATGGTTCAACTCTAAAGCTTAAACTCAAAATTAAAAAATAGGACTATTTTAATTAATAGCTTAGATTTAAGCTTAACTTGGGTGTCACATAACCTACGCCTAATTTATGTGCCACATGGCATAACTTAGGCATGGAAGTGAAAACACATTATTGGTGACTACATAATTATGTCACAACTTAATTATTGATAATGGAACAAAATAATATAATATATGAAATGATCACATCATATGCATCTTAAGATTGGATTTTGAGTTACCATAACATATTGGACTTTTGAAGTGTTAAAAAACCTGTGTCATAATCCATATCATATGATTATGGACTCAACATATTTATTAAAATGCTTAGTTGAATGATTACTTTTGACATGAAAAGTAGTGTGATTCCATTGATACAAAAGAAGACAATTTTCAAAATTTTCAAAAACCATAAATTGAAATATATAATGACATATGAATTTTATTTATTAAAGTTCTTTATTCATTTGAATTAATAATTCAACTTCTCATTTTTGAAATGTAAATTTTTGATATAATTATCTATCATTGATGGAGTTTAGAAATTAAAAAAAATCACTTAACCTTGCCATATGACATGTAATGTAATGTATTTTTCTATATTATAAATGTATTTTTATTTTAACACTAGTATGGATTCCACATATGCCAAAAAAAACTACACCCTAATGTGTTTTCACCCATAAATGCCACATGGCACAACTTACGATTAAATGCCATGTGGCTTCATATTGGTCATTGGATTATTTGTCATTTGTAATTATACTCCATAATTGTAAGAACAACTATAATGGTAAGACATGAAACTTGAATCGAATGACAATCATTGATTTGTGTGATATTTTTTGGTGCACATGATCATTGTTGGCAAGATGACAAATGTGTTGCCATGTGAAAGAACATGATTCATCATCCGATTAGTTGCATAAGTAATCACAATGCAATTGCAAAAATGATTGAGATACATACACATATGGTGGATGGATACATATTTCACTATGAAATACATCATCCATAGTTTACAATTGTTTTTCATTCGTAACTACAACCATTTTAGTCATAAATGTTGTTTTCAACTTAAAAATAGTCATAAACAATAATCATAAATCTATGTTTTTGTATTAATGACTAGTCATTTCATTATTATCCTTTTAATATTCATAGCAATGGGTCGATATTGTGCTTTCCATACATGAGGTTTACATTTAAGTTATTATCATTATTAATCCCATTCAAGTGAATTTAATTTTGTGACTCATCATTTTTTAACCTTTGAGGTGTGGCCATGATGATTGGGGTTTAAGCAAAGACAAGTTCTATCATGATTAACATCATAGGGATATGTTTTTTCCTTTTGTCATAAAGGTATTTAAGTGTTTTCATTATAAGGTTAAAGATATTTTTCATTATTGTGTTAACATGGCATGGGTAATGAAAGGCACCAAATGGCTTCCTTTATTAGTCTTGCACATATTTTATATGTAGAAAACATTTGTGGTTTTGTAAAGAGTTTAAATCACTTTCATTTTGGGCAAATGTTATTACTCAAGAGAAGATTTTTTTAAGCTTGGTGTTTAAAAAAATTTCCACCCACTTTTTGGTTTGATCTATTTCAGATGAACAATCAAGGATTTAGGACATAAGCTAATATTTGTTTTAGTGACATTTGTTTATGCATTTGTGCTTTTAAGTGTTATTTCTTTCTTTGATGTTGGTCTTCTTTTTTCGTTCCTTCCTCCCCCTTTTTGGATTAATGTTTTTTCTTTAATTATGTTTGGCAAGAATTCATCAACAAAAACATTATATGACAAAGTTCCCAAAAGGAAATAAACGCAATTATAAGTCAATTCCCTTGTTCACCAAATTTAAAATTAATGTTCAATACCTAGTTTGGTGGGTTTGAATCACAAGTTCTTGTTCTAGTTAGTAAGAATAGAATTGGAATTGATTTTTGAGAATCTAACCAAATTTATTTTTGTAAAAAATTAGATTTGGAATCAAATTTGAATTTATTTTGTTAAGAATTGGACTTAGAACCAGATATTTGTTTATATTTTTTTGGGAATGGGAACAAGAACCAAGACTTTTGAATTTTTTATAAAAAAATTGATTAAAATTAGGGTTTAACCAAAAGTTAATGACTAGTTACATCAGGGTTAATAATAATAAAACCAAAACTGAATTTGATTTAAAAAACTGGAAATATAATTGGAACCATATTTGTTTTTGTTGAAAATAGACTTAAAATTGGTTTTTTAATTGCATTTATATGTCAAATTAAAGGTGGGCTTGGGTTGCCAAGGTGAATTAACACCTTTGTTGGTACCTTCACCTTTTTGAATAAAATATATTATTAGATGTTATAATTAACTTAGAAAATGTAAAATTTTGACTCGGAGACTCGAATCTTAAAATGGTACATTTGCAATGTTTAGAAGCAACCCAAAAAAATTGAAGTTTTGAACAAATTTGAGTGGATAAATCAAGATATTAGACTTGGATATCACATTGGATATCACTTTTGATATTTGTCAATATCACAAACTAGGATATTTATGATGATATTTTGACCATCAGATCTCATAACATTGAAATTTGACGGTGCAATATCTGGATTGAATTTCAAATATCACATAAATGATTTCTAGGCATGATATTAAAATCCTTGCTTAGATTTAGATATCAAGTTAGGAAGTAATTTAATTTATTTTTTTTTTTTGAAATTAGGTTAAAAAGAAGAAGAAAAACTTTGAAGGCTTCAAATATTATGAATAGTGTTGTTGTTCTATGAAGGACCTAAGCTCACACTTGGGCCCCATGTTTTTAAAAAATATTTTTTCTCATTGTTTTGTGTATTTTCTTGCTTTCACACCATTATTTTTTGTCTTCAGATCTTTGGTTCTTGTTTTCATGCTATTGTTTTTTGCCTTGGTATGGTTGTTTTTTATTTTCATGTTACTAGTACTTGCTTTCCTGCTCATGCTTGTTGTTTTCATGTTGTTGTTAGTTGCCTTCATGCTACTAACTAGCCTTTGCATTGTTGCTTAATACTTTTGCACTATTGCTATGTGCCTTCATGATGTTGTTGGTTGCATTCTACTATTTTTTGTCTTTGCATTTCTACACACTACCCTCATGTCCTTCAAGACATTTTCATGCTACTGCTATTTATCTTTGCACCACCTTCATTTGTTGTTTATTGCCTTCACACTATGAAAACCGCCTTGAATATTCAAGGAATATTATTTTCTAAGATATTTGGAAGTGTGAGATTTGAATTTTGATTTAAAAAAAATAAAATTGATATCCTTGATGAATATTAAAATTGAAAAAAATAAAAACTCACTTAAGATTCAACCCAGTTCTTAAAAACATTCAGAAAACCGAAATTGACAAATATAAAAAAACTGGTTTTTACCATAGTACAAGAGTGAATGTTGGTGTACATAAGGTGGCTTGAGCTCTACAAGGAGACCTATGCCCAGAAGAGCAATGACTTTAACCATGTTCATTCTCTAGGCAACAACATTCCAATAAATAAACATGGGGTAATGATTGGCTACATGGCATTAAAATCTACCAGGTGTAATGACTGATGACGCCCGGTGGGACATTGGACCCAGATAATGTACAGGCCCATCCTCCAGGAGGGCATTTCATGAAATGGAATGCCTCCTCACAAGGTTATTTCCAATGTTTCGTGGTTCTTTAATTTTATGAGGAGCTTCTGGTTCTGGTTTAAAAAATCAATTAGAACAGTTTTGGTTTTGATTTTGGTTGCCCCCATAAAGGGAATTGGGTAACCCTGACCAAGACTGGAAGTTATCTGCTGGTTCTTCCCCAGTTAGCCAAAGTTTCTAGTATTTGTTTTTGGGTTTCTATTCCGCACATAAATGAACCAGGAACCTGGTTTCGGGGTAATTCTAAAAGGTTAAGATTTCAGATCTGGTTCCAGAACTGGTTCCAAATATCTGACTGATTTCCAGTTTGGTTTTTACTAACTGGCCAATTGGAGCTAAACTGCCAAACTGGGTACGAACCCAACACTGGTTATGATAGAGGTAGTTAAAACTACCCTATTCTATTCGCCATCATGTTCTGAGTACTTAAACATTTAACAGCGATGATTATTAAAGTTTATCGATGCATACTTACAGGAAAAAGGAATGCCAAATTAAAAGCAAAAGACCTCTTCATCACAGTTAGATGAGAGAGAGAGAGACACAGAAAGAAGAACCCAACAAGAAGAAAGAAATCCTGGGTTGTGCTGCCAGATGAAAGTTTTCAACCTCTCCACAGACAGTGGTGTCGGGCTAATAACTTTTTGTGCACACCAGCTTTGAAATAGAAGGGCGGTTTGATTTGTTTTGTATGAATTTTAGGCCAACATCCCTATATACTAATTTCGGTTCTCCTGAGTAAGTTAGGTACTGTTGCCCAGTTCTTACTCGAAAATAGCCGAAAGTAAATTGTACCTTGCCCGGTGTTGTCGATGTTGTTATTATTGTTATAGTGAGCACTGAGCATTCGTTGATTCCTCGACACTAGCCATGCTTCTTGACACAAATCAGAGAAACCATATGCATTGTTAATGATTCTTCCCTCATGGTCGGTTTGACTAACCATGGGTCCACAAGTACCTCAACATTAAACCATGGTGAGGGCGGCACTCCACAAATGTTTTTTTTGGGGGCTGGATGTTGGGCGAGGTCTCTGGAGTAGGTATATATTTTTTCTGACTTTTGGACTTATGCAAACCCTGCACAAATTTACATGTGCCAACAGTTGAGAAGGTCTTTATTACCAACTTTTGGACTTCCACAAAATGTGCACAAAGAACATATGAGAAAGGTCTGGACTCTGGAGAAGGAATTTTTTTAGCTTTCAAACGTATGCAATCATGCACAAAGCAAGGTGGGCCAACAGTTGAGAACTTTTGCAAAACCATGGGAGTATTTACTATAAGGGAGCAGGTGATTTAGTATGTAACACTCACAACAAATTTAAAACATGGACATTAAATTCTTGACATTTAGACACTGCATGCATTTGAGCAATTTCTTTTTCCCTCTTTCTTTTGTTACAAAGTTTTGAAGTCTTATAACTCATTTTGAAATCTATTATCCATTTTGGGGAAAAGGAATTGAAAGAATCATTCTTTTCATGTTCCTTTCGGTTCATTCTTTCCAAAACATGACAAAATAACACGTGAAGTGATGTCATGTCAAACTTTTAAGCCTCTCTTTTAGTGTGGGTGGAAAATGAACTATATGTCACCCCCCTCTCCTCCGTTACACTTGTGCATTCAAATACCAAGAATGAGGTAGACTGATAATAATTTTGTTACCCATTGTCCACACCGAGTTTCAATCCTCACATAACCAATCAGAATCAGATCCAATTCAAGGCTTGGTAGTATCCTTAGACGGATATTGGCAAATGTAAAGCTTAACAATAATAGGATTGCAAAATTATACTCTTAACCTCTCCAATATCCATGTTTTACTTGTCCATGTTCATGTGAAGTGATAATTGATAAAAGAAGGGCCATTTGCAAATCATTTCTGGTTTTTTTTTTTGTTTTTGTTTTGGGCATACTTTGTCCACACATTTGCAATCACTGTAACTATTCATAATTAAAGCAATGCCCCCTTTAACATGGCATAACCAAAATATTAGCTGCCTTGCAAACCTGCAACATATGGTTAAGTTGTTTAGTATTTTCAAGCAAACTAATGTACTAAATACTTGAACACAATCTGAGAAATAGACATTTAGATCATGTGTTAAAATGCACTTACATCAATATGGGCGTGGATGGGAGCAAATAAGGTTTACAAATATGCATTTATATTCTGGTTAATAGTGCTAACATTAGTCCTTGTAGTCCGTTGTGGATGAATCTAATTTGAACCTTAAGTATACAAATTGACAATCCTTTTGGTACAGTCAACAATAGTCTCATGCAAATTGAAAACATTATTTTCATATCATGCTTGAGAATGGTTTTTTTTCTGTTTTCAATTTTTTTATATGGGAAATTTAGCAAAATTTTCCAAAGAATTCACAATTAGTCGAATTTACAATAGAAAAGAAAAATCTCAATTGTTTGGTCAAAGAAATGACAATTTGTTGAAAAAAGAAAAACACTGATTGCAATGTCTTCATGAGTAATCACAATACCCTCAATCATGACCCATGGAAAATCACAGATCCTTCAACACATATGCATCAGTTGCTGATTGTTCAGTTTGCCTCAACATATGAAGACTTAAATGGGGGTCGAGGTACTAAATCTACTCTTGTGACATTAATACTGTTGGATGAGCGTCATGAATTGGTCTCCCTATAATGTAATTTTGATTTTATATTCACTGTTGAACAATATAACCCCACTAATTAGCCAAAACATGCATATTAGTAGCCTACCCTTAAAGGCCTTCAGAAAGAGCAACCTTTGCACAAGCTGGACCGAGGATTTAATATTCATTAATGGAATGTCCATATCTGTATATCACATGCAGGTATTCAAGATCTGATTTCCCCATTGTAGCTATTTAACTTGGACTCAAATGCATTCATTCATCCAGGCTTCTAAATCACAAATTTTTCCCAAAAGCCAGTTTTAGAGCTAGGTAAGAACAGCTCTTGGCCTGGAAACTTTACTATCAAAGATCTAAATTGTAATTTAGCTCTTACAGTGAAATGTTGGACATGTGCTGTTTCAAATTTTAAAAATTAAAAAAAATGCCAGAATTCTATATATGGTTCAAGTAGGTAGCCAAAAGTATATAAGGACGTTAAATGTTTTTCCTTTCATATTTTGTTAATAGCCAAATTTGGCTGAATCAGCTCATGGATGATTGCTAAATTTATTGGCTAGCTCACAAAATTGAAAAACAAAACACTGTCTAGCATATAAAAGACTAACAAGAAAAGTGGAAACAAGTGTGCTAGGATATGAATGACCATCATTGATATGATGATGAGGATCTTTATTAAGCACACTATTAGCTTTTTTACCAACTATTTAAGTAGGCTAAGTAGGTAGGTGTAAGACTAGGAATACTTCTAGAGGGACTTTGTATTCTCATTTCTCTCTAACATGTGGTGCAGGGATAATTCTTGCAGTCGAATTACTGATTAAGTAGAACTTCTTGAACTTTGCCAGCATTTCGTTTTGGGTTTTTCTTTCGCCGAATTTTTAAAAATTAAAAAGAAATTCAGATTGTAATATATGAAGTTCTAGTAGGTAGCCAGAAATGTAGAAAGATCATGCCTAATTTTGTTTTACTCTCGTAATTTGTTTCTACCCAGATTTGGCTAAATCATGTTATGGATGATCACCTCGGGGGCAGGGAGGAGGAGTCCAAAGCTCGACTGATCGATCCTCCAGTAGCAGCTCCCGACTGAATTTTATGCAGATTGCAACATTGAGCAAATGGGTGCAGTAATGAAGTAAGCGGCCCACCGGCACTGCAGAGTTTAGCAAGCACAGTGCACTCAATGCTCATATTCATCACTTCTGCATCAATACCGGCCCCTGGGCCGGTGATTAAACTAGCATGTACTTATCTAGTACTCATGTAACAATCTCTTCTTGGCTGAAGCACGAGTTCACCGGTCTAGCTAGTTGATGAGAACAGCTGACGACAACAGTGTGTTTAATTCCATGTTTTTTCTGCAGTCAGATTAAGATTTGATTGTTCATAGGGTACCTCAATTCCCAATGAGTTTTTCCAATCTTATACACAATGCATTACCTGATAGTGGACAAATTGCCCTATTAATGTGATGAATCTCTGCCAAAGTTTATTAATTCTTGAGGATCAATTTGAAAGCATCAGTACAGAAACAGATGCAAAAGTAAAATACTAGAACCGGTATTAGAATTATGTATGTACTCATGATAGCAACTGTAGGATCTCCTATATATTGATCATCAGGCACATGTTTATCTGCAATTAATACAAAAAGAAAACGTTATAATTCTAGATCAGGAGTTGTATAAATATACCTCCCGGCCCAGCTTACAAGTGCAGCAAGCAAGCCAGTAGAGCTGGACTTGAAAGCTTTAAAAAGAAGGTTTTTAATTAGTAGAGGTGTCGAGTAAAGAAGATTTTGAAAACTCTTGAATGTGGGTACAAATTCACATTTCACAAATCACTATAAGAATGGGTCAAAAAACCTTCAGCAATAGTAATTGGCCACACTTGAGTCGATCCGAGACACCAAAAGAGAATGGAAACTTGTATTATAAACCCTGGCACTGAATGAATTATGCAGGGTTACAAGAAATGAGTCTGTATATATAAAATGATTTATAAGCTCCGCAGTATATTATTGTAACTTGGGCGAGCAGCTGCTGAGATGATGAGATCCATGATCAAACACGTACGTTACGGCCATTGTTTGGATGAAACACACAAGGCCGTGCGGTGTAGGAAAAAAGTTCAAGGTTTTGTGGATGGAGACAGCTGCACTATTTGTGTCTCAAGCGGCTACGGGATGCTTTTCTCGAGGATTTCACAGTCCAATATTTGGCGCATATATTGGTGGCAGCCAGAAACATCCATAGAAAAAATCTCGTAAAAGAATCAACGGGTGGGGAGCTAGCGCTAGCTAGTAGTTTGTGTCGTCATGACCACGCACGCTAGAACGCAGCCCGACGCGGCCATTGCAACAACAGATTGAACAGTACAGTCGAGCAGCAGCTTGCAGACACTAGATAAAATCGTGAAAAATTAGACATACACAAGCTGGTCGACGACCTCGCAAGTTGCATTTCTTACTGAGTCCAATCCAAGTGGAAGGATAAGGAAGAGTTCTGAATACTTCTCACCATTTCGGAAACTGTCATCATGTGTCTTTCATGGTCCCACTCGAGACAAGCTGCCACTGGCGGTCGATTGAAGAAGACAGGATGATCATATTGAAGCTGCTGGCAGAGTAAGTCGTAAAAGAGAAAGATGGGCGCCCGGAAAGACAAAAGAAGAAATGAAGCTTTTACCCTCTTGGAGCAGTGGGTCCCACTATCTCACAAATAGTGTGGGGTCTACTTGTACAGTGGTATGTACACCTCGCTCTGTCTCTAGTACCGAAGTTTCCCGACTTCATATCTCCTACCCTCACACCTCATCTATTTCTCCTACACTTTTCTCCTTCTTGTGCTATGCTTTGCTTCCAACTCGCTTGAACAATCGCTCTGATAATCTCCAGTGCTGCTCTTCCTGTGAACAAATCGTCCGCAAATCTCTCTGAAGTCCAGTTTTCACCGCACTGTCCTCGTTCAGTCCCGTGTCCATTGCATGTCAGGTCATAGAATCGTAAAACTTTCAAGAGCTAGCTAGCGATCTCGACTACAGGACGCTCACTGCAAGGAATAAAAGCGTATAGAGAGTTAGAGTTGAAGAGATTTCTTGTAGGAGTGACGGCGTGGCCGTGCCGTCAAGGGAAAGAGATCAGAGACGGAGCTTGATCAAGGTCAAGAGATTCAAGGAATGACGTGACTAGGTGCTCAAGACCCGACGACGAAGGCACTGTGGGACTAGATCAGGGTTTCATGGGTCTCTGGAGTAACACTCTTGCTCATGTTGAAGCTCCAGATTGCTCGAGATAAAGATCCGACCGAGATCAGAGACTATAAAAGGTGATCAGAAAGGTTAGAACTTAGAATCATAGAGAGCGAGTAGATAGATCAGATCAACTCGAGCGCTCAGGGTTTCAGTATCGGACACAGCTTCACGAGTTGAGCGAAAGAGATTCCAGCTAGGAGGAGGTTGGAGGCTGTGGATGTGAGAGCAAGGGAGAGCTGAACACCACGCAGTTGCTGCTTTCATTTGTAGGTGGGTCTCAGCAGATGTCAGTCACAGTCGAAAGAGACACAATCATGAAAAAGAGTTGTGGTACAAAAGCTTGAAGCTGTTGGAGCACTCTTAGCTAGTGCTGCACTGCGTGTTGTCAAACGCTGCATCGCGCGACGTCTAGTTCATTGTCTCATAGCCTAAGTAGCACAAGTTTACGCGTACTGTCACAGTGCTCATATAAGTAGTATATAGTTCAAGATCTTCTTGCAGTTCTTAAGTGAGTATCGTCAAGAGCGTGTTCCTTACAGATCTAATAGGAGTGTGCGGCGTAGTGTGGTGTAAGAGAGACGAAGAGTGCACAGTGCGCCGAGATCTTCTCCACGAGACTTGTCCCTAGAGAGACAATGTTGATTAGGCTTCCACCACCATAATTAAGAGGACCGAGTACTCGACGCAGCTGGTCGACAAGCTTAGCTTGTTCAGAACCTAGCTAGACACATTTTTTCTTCTTCCACTTCGGTTGATCACAACCTCCTGGCTAGCGGCTCCTGGTAAGAAGTTCGAGCCATGGCTCTGCAGTACATAACTGAGAATCAGGGTTTTACAAGCGATCACAATATGATGATGAGTGGAGATCCTGCAATGCTTGGCCTAAGCAAAACCTTGCGGACTTTTGGAAAAGCGACAATCGGGTCATCGCCTGCTGCTGCTGCCGGAGTTCGCCGAGACGGGTTCAAAGGACATCTGGATCCTGCTCATGAGCCGAGTACTACTATGTTGGCGCCCACCATTCGAGTCATCCACATCTTTGCGCCCAAGATTATCAAGACGGATGTCGCGAACTTCCGCTCAACTGTGCAAAGACTGACCGGCCGACCCCGCAAAGAGAGTAGTAGTACAGGGGGCCGACCACAACGAAGAGCTCGAACCAAGACAGTAGCTGTGACGGCTCCTTACGGCGCAACAGCAGCAGCAGTGAGTTCGCCGGATTCTTCTTCAGGTTTTCAAGAAACTGTCGACCACCACCAGCTCTTGAGCAGCTGCCAGTACAATATGTCCGCACCTGCTGCATGTGATTCGAGGATTCCGACGATGATGGCTGCTGGAATGTCCGCGGCGGATCACCAGCAAGACTCCTCACCAGTTCGATGCTGCAACGGTTTGGAAACTGATAGTTATAGCCCGACGTCGAACAGCATGGACTCCACCAGCTTCAGTTTCTACAGCAGCGTCGACTCGCGCACTTCCGTGACCTGCAGTCAGCAAGATCAGTTGCAGTTGCAGCAGCACAACAACCAAGGCAGCAGCTCAATGCATTCTCCAGACTCAGATGGTAGTAGCTTCTTCTCTCACCGACAGGCGCCCTACTCGCTGAATGAGATTCCTGCCCCGTTCTTTTCTGGATCTGCAGACTTTCTTCAATGCACAGAACTCAATATGCCGATGAGTTGTTGCAACAACAGCCATGAAGAAGATTATACAACGTCTGATCAAACTACTACGACTATGACCTCCGCTGCATATGCTGCTGCTGCAGAATTCACGTCGTCGTCTAAGGACATGAATTTCATGCCTAATCTTGCAAGCGTGCTTCCACCTCTTGATTTCAATGGGGTAGCTGCTCCTACTGGTTTCAGCGATCTGGATAGTATTTTCACAGGCCTTGGATCCACGTTGCCGGATTTACCCATGAATTTTCCACCATTGACATCCAGCTCTAATGGCCTGTTCTATGACAGTGTCTTCATGCAGCCCTCGTTGTGTAGATAAAGCGTTGAAAATCTTTTCACGAAGACGAGCACCACTCAAGTCCAAAGAATCTCATGGTAAGCATGCCAGAAACCCAAGCTCTTGAGAAGTACACATGCATCTAGAGTCGTAGACCTTGACTCGAGACGACTCTAGACTCCCCAGTAATAGTTGATGACCCAGCAATGAAACAACCAAGAATCCAACGTTGCAGCAGTAGCTAGGTCTCAGCAAGTTTTACAATGTGAACCTTGGAACCTTTGCAAGTTCACTTTCGACATTGCAAAGCTCTAGGTGGGCGTTTTCCTTTGAGGAATCTATGAGAGGTTCACTAGCTGAAACCTAAAACATTAATGATCAATCCAAGTACGTTGCTGATCAACATCTGTGTCCATGTGATCATGCTGTGCAGGTGTTGTCGCAGCTCACAATGGATGTTCAAAGCTGGTTTCGGTATTGAATTCCAGCTCGAGTGGACGACCCAAAAGTACTAGTTCGCGGCGGCCGGCTTAGAGATCGCGTCTGCCTCTGCGGCATTCAATTGATCACCTCACCGTCAATAGCAGCAGTAGCTTCTAATATTGACATATGGCGCGGCGAGGGTGCTGGTCATGGTGTAAATAAGCAATCATCAATTCAGTGTCCTGATGGAACCAGGATCAAAGTCTAGATACCGAAGAGGCGAACGGCCGCCTCATGTAGCTGATCTGCGACCTCGTCTAGGGCGGTTGCAAGTTCTATAACATTTCTTTGAAAGTTTGTAGAAACAGCTTAAAAGAGAGAGTGACATTTCAGCTCTTTTGAGATCAAAGAGCTCAAATGACCTGAAATGGGTGACTAAATCACTCTCTCGTTTCTTTTGGTCGAGAGACCTCGACTTGTTTTGGCTGAGCTGAGCTTGAATCTTGCAGTACTTTCGTGTTGGGTTTACTCGTAGATTCTGCATTGAGTGTAAGCCTTACACTGTAAGGTACTCGGCCGGCTGGCCAACTTTTTTTATATATACAAATGTAGACTGCACAGGTTAGGCTTGGGTAGTCGATGATCAACCGCGTTGACCACATGCATTGGCGACGTACTTCAGTGACTAGCTGTAAGATCCCATGTGAGCTAGCTAGCTACCTGCAAGGATAGGTAGCTGGTTCCCTTTGGGCTTGATAAACCAGTTTCTCTTCATAGAAGAAACTGCACAATAAATAAAGAGTATACATATTGTAAGGTTACCTACCGTGGTTGAATGCTTTGCTCGCTGGACGAATATGAATGTGATCTTCTTAACATCTTGGGTGTAGTGTAGTGGAGAGTGTCGACAGATGGGGCAGTATGCGTCCTTCACGCAGTCTATGTGCTCTCTAGGTCGTTCTCATGCAGATTGAAATCGCCTGGCATCCATGGATAGATCATGGACCAGCTTTGCTCCTAGTAATTAGTCCAGTCATAAGCTGGGTCATGGAGCTTTGCTCTTAGTAAGTAGTCCAGTCAGGAGCTGGTTCCGCCTCTTCAAGCGGGTTTGTAGCAGCCGATGTCAGTGCTTCATCCACTTCCCTCCGCTTGTCTTCTTCTTTGCTTGTATAGCTGGTGCCGTTCTGACGTTGTTCAAATCCTCAACATGCATGATGTCCTTGTGCCTTGATCAGTTTCTTGCAGACGGTTCTGTTTTCTATAAGGTGTCACCAAGACTCCTGGCTTAAGTTGGTGGAAAGTAATGCTTCTAAGACATGAATGATGATGATCCAGCAATGCAATATTATGGAATTGGGACTATGAGTTTCAAGTATTATTTAGTCCAGAATCAAGAGTTTCGGTAAGAATTCTGCAGTCATGGCTGAGGTTCAGGAGAATGCTCATTATCCATTTGATCAATTCTAATGAACAACAGGAATAAATTCTGTATCGGCTCAAGAAGGAAATCGACGCCCATTCTAGTTCCACAAATATTTCTCAAGTCCTCCCTCAAGTGAGCTGCACTCGTAGAGCAGATGCTCTAAGAAAGACTCTGATATCTTTCATAAACGGCTGTCGTTAAGCTTGGATTCCCAACTGCAGTCCCTAGAGTACCCCACTGGTTATAAGTCATGTGCACTGTAGAGCTAAACCCTCAATCCTGGTGTGTTTTACAGGTCTGTGCTCGAAGGACTCCAAGGCCGGAAGCAGACTATATATATGTGTGTATGTAGCAGCAGCAGCATGTGCAGCCTGCATTCTTATAAGTCACTGGGGTTTCACTTCTGTTATCACATGTACGTACATGGCTAGCTCATCATGAGCTCTTGATTAATCTCGACCTAAGAAATTAATGCAGGACGAAGCTGCTATGTAGTACTAATCACTTTAAGAATATACCATATTACTCGATCCATATGTACACGAAAATGTTTTGTCCACTTGCAAGCTAGTATTACAAGGCCCGCATATTTATAAATTGCCATGCAGGATCGATCTAGAGCTGCAATTCATCACGCAAATGTATATAAATATGTTTAGAGTTTGTCAACCATTTTCTAGCTCTGTCGTGATCAGGTCCACCAGCCGTCCACCAGCTGCCCATTCAGTAAATTGCGTAAGTTGGTGGGGTGGGGGAGACTTGGGGGAGATCCATCTCAGTAAACCAAAAAATAAGCTTCCTCAGGAGAACATAATTTCGAGCCTACACACACTTTACTCACACATGTGGGTTTGATCTGTTGAATGACCCACCAACAAATATTTTTCCAGAAACTCAGCAACTCCGGAGCTTTATTATATCAATAGCTCATTAGACAATTTTCTGATTTCCAGCTACAATTTGCTGCAGCTAGTAGTGCTCCTGGCATGTTTTGAAACTCTTCTCCTCTTTCAGTAACACCATTCCAGCAGTACAGTAGTACTGCTTACTGTATGAGCAGCAGCTCATGTGATCATTCATGTCATGTGCTCAGGCTGTGAATTTAGGAAACACCAGCTGGGATCATGTCATTCTGATCCTGATTCTAACTTAGCCAAATGTTTGTTACAAGTTCTTGGATTCCAACAGTCATGAACAAAGAAAAAATTCTTTGGGATTTATAACTTGTGAACTGTACCAAAGTGGAAGATCAACCAGTGTTGGGCGTTTATCAATTCAACAGAAACAGAACGCCCAGCGGTTATCAGGGTGATTCTACCGGTTCATAACAGTGCAGTCTTTTGTTTTGGGAGCGAATATTCACCATTTTGCAAAAAAAAAAAAAAATCAAAATCAAAAATGAATATTCTGTTTGCATTCCCTGTTTTTAAAAAGAAATTGCCAAAAACTGAGAACTAAATTTTTTCGAAATCCTAAAAAATCTCCACAATTGCCTACAATATGAAATGGTGCTTAAGATTTTTTAATTTCATATTTTGAATATCGCCAAATTTGGTTAAATATACTTATGAACGATCACCACTTGAGCCACATCACAGAAAAGCAAAGACCTATTTTTGGTATATAGCCTAGACACACAATTCAGAAAAAAAAATGTGACGTTGGTGTAATAAATAGCTGCTGGTTCTTTGAGGGTTTTGAAATAATCAGAACCAGTGGTTCTTTGATTTTGAATTCTTCCTTCCAAAACCAAAATTGATAGTTATATAGTTCTAATTTTATAAGAACAAAAACTGGAACCAGCGGTCATCAACAAAATCAAATACCCGCCCAACACTCGCCCAACACTGGAATTAACAGTCTTGTTGTAAATCATACTAGACTGGGGATGTGTGGCCTAGTCTACAAACCGCAACAGTAACTTTTAACTAGGTATCAATTCTTAACCCTAGGTTTTTTGAGTGATAGACTAGTAAAAGTACAAAGAAGCGGACCCCCCAAGTTCGAACCCTCATCAAACCTGATCATTGCTGTCAGGTTAATGAGGCCTCTAGACCACATAGCAGCAGCTAGTTGGTCTGATATGCTGGGTACACAGAAAATGTAAGAAAGTTGCTGTTGCTAGTGCAGGGACTTCGGTGCAAATCATTAACTTGGACTAGAGGAATATGACTCCTGAATGAGATGTAAGGTCAAACCAGGGTGGGATCTAGCCAGTGTGATAAACTGGTGATGAAACTGGGGATTGTTTGGACGGTTGCCAGAGGTATGGACTACGGACATGGTACAACAACCCCTCCCCCCCCCTACAGTGCCTTTTCCCCCCCCCCCCCCCCCCTCCCCTTGATTTTGGTTCGTCCTTATTTACTTATTTTCATTATTATGTGCTACATGGTGAATCTCATGATGATGTTGTTTCCACATCCGCAAAAGACTTGAGCATATCAGACACTCTCCTTTACGTGTTGCCACAAAACATGTGGGTTGCTTGTATCCCAAGTTCAATCAATTTGTTCATGTATGTATATATACAAAATATAAGATTGTCAGTGTTGATTGCAAGTGTTTTCGTAGAATAAAGTGTATGGCCAAGGCTAGTAGTAGCTAGCCAGCCCAATTGATTGTTGAAATCTGGTCTAGAAGGCAAACCATATTTAGACATGCCTATAGAGACTTGTTTTCTCATATTTGCCAATGTTTCAATAATGTTCTAAACAGTTGGGTTTCTTGCTTTCATGCATTTCCCTTCATTGACATACATTCACAAGTGATGGTTTTTTTTCTTTTGTAAGGGCTTGTCTCAATCAACTAATCTTTCACTTTGAGTGGTGGAGTTGGCAAACGCCCTTCTCCTTGGTCTTCAAATTGTGAATTGTTATAGGTTCTAACTTCCAGTGTTGGGAGGTTCTGTCTTTGGAACCTGGACTCACAGGTACGGGTAAGTAAGGTATATGTATACCCTTGACCAGTAGTTCTCAAACATCAGAGAACCGGTTCTGAAATGGTTTAAAAAATCACTGGGTCAAAGAACCTACCCTGAACTCTGGGTTCTTTCATGAATCCAACAGATCTTTTGAATTTTTTTGAAAATCCAAGACCAGAGGTTCTTTTGCATATTTTGAATATTTCACAGAACAGCATAAACACTGGTTCTTTCTTCATTTTTTAAAGCTGAATTTGGGCATCACAGATACTCTTTCTCTCATGGGACTGAAGTCCTTCCAACAACAGGTACATAACGCCATCATATTAGTCTGCCAAAGCCAGGAGGATCAGTAACACCCTGATTGGCTTTGTTGCTGCTGACTGACTCCCCTACCCTCTGCCCCAACCCCCTAAGCCCCAAAGTTTTGCCTCTTGCTGTTATGAGTGTTCATGAATGCATGTGCTCTAAGATTCTGTGTTTGGACACTGGGGAGTGGCCCAGGCAAACTGCAAGCTGAGGCAAGATAGGAAGAAAGAGCTTTTGTTGCTGTGATAGGAAGTTTGGATGGGTTTATGCAGCCATTTTTTTCCTGGCTAAATTTAGCAATTTGGTTTTTTAAATTTTCAAAATGGCTAAAAATACGTGTTTATTTAGGTTTCCTGGTCACCACATTTCTACAGTTTTCAAAAATATATATTGCCAGATTTCTATATTGGTTTCTACCACGTAGCAAAAAATTTGAAGGAATATTTTAAAATTTTAATTTCATATCCTGTTTATAGCCAAATTTGGCTAAACTTTATTATGGATGATAACCAGTTCAGCTACATCACAAATATGAGAATAAAGAACCTTGGGTCTATATGCACTGCTGTTGTTAAGTTGCCAGTCATGCTCAACTGTCTGTTCCACCCAGCAGCAAGTGGGCCTGTCGCAAATTCACTTTGGACTTGGAGTCATGTTGTTTGATGATATGATTCAATGTTGGCCATTAGTTCATTGATCCCCGATGACGTTTATTGGAGTAAGCCCTGGCCCCTCACCCCCTCCCTCCCCCCTCATCCCCAAGGGGAAGGCAGCATCCTGATACCTATCAGAGGGGGCTGAAGACGGGATCCGACAAGAGGACATTGTAACCCATATCATCATGCTAGTCACTGATGAATTCAGAAAAGTACAAAGTGACTCTCTGACACTAAACCAGCTTATATACTTACAGCAAAAGAAGAGCAAATAAAACAGTTGATTATGAATTTGGAATGGGTGTCAGCCAGGTGAAAACTCATTACCCTCCCATCTCCAAAGCGTTGAACAGTTATCAAAATTTGGAACAGATACCCACCCACCAGGATTTTATTTTATTTTAACTCCTTTTTCCAATTAACCGATCCATAGTAGAGTTTAGCCAAATTTGGCTATAAACAGGATATGAAAGTAAAAAGTTCATGAGTCCTTCACATTTTTGGCTACATGCTAGAACCTGATAGAGAAATCTGGCAATATATATATAGAAAATCCAATTTTATTTTTTTTGCCATTTTGGGAAAAAAAAGCCAAATTGCCAATCTTAGTCAAGAAAAAGGCTGGACTGTGGGGGATGAGAGTTGTTAATATTATCAAAATTTGGAACATACAGGGCCAGATAGATCCACTAGAGATGTATTTAACCCAGATATATCCACTAGAAATGTATCAGGTATATGAATTAACCTAATTAATTTTCTCACAATCAATATACCCTAGAGCATACCCTAAAATATGTAAACAGAAACAAACATACCCTGTGCCTAACCCTGGACATGTGCAAGACATATTGGTCACTGGAGGGGTCTTTTAAGATCCGGGTAAGAAGGTTTAGGGTAAGTAAGAGCTAAACCTAGCTAGATGCCTATGCCTTCCATGCTATAGCTAGATGATGTATCTCTTGCAAATGTAACACTGTGAATTATGCAGGATGGGTTCTACACAGAGTTGCCAAATCTTAAGTGAAACTCTTCACGCCTTTTTGTCATGCCATGACAAGAGAGAATTGTTCAAACAACTCGATTTTACAAACATGAAAGGAAAAAGAAAGACTCTAAAAAAATAATGGAAAAACTCCCATTGGATTTTTCTTTTAAAATTTTCTTAATAATCCCAAAATTTAGACATTTTTCTTCATTATTTAACTGGATAAACAAAGGTAGTACATATATGCCTGCTTTTTAAGCCCAAAAGGGGTGCAATAGTGAATATCTGGACCATTCCTGGATTCATAAAACCTTTTAGTCTTTTTAGTTTACCCAGATCCTACACTAGTGGAAACCTTGGTAATATAGCTTTACCAGATGGGTAGATAAATTGAAATTTTTTATATAACCTATGCAGAGAGTATATCAAAACACTTGTACCCGCACAACATGGAACAGGCCCACCAGTTTTTTTTTCTCTTGGTTAGAGTGGTTAATGACCACACAACGTAAGGAACTGGTGGAGGCAAGAAGTTGAAAGACTGCTGTCTCTTCAGAGCACTGCTAGTGAACTCTGGTGTGATCGATCAAAACTCTTAAAATTGAGCTTTAGGGACAGGGTTTCTTGTAGTGCCAGCTATCAACCTTACCTTTGTTGGCCTTACCTACCAAGGCAAGGGTATTGTGTTTAGATTCATTATAGAGTACAGTAGCTTAAGGGATTTTTGCCCCTAGGTAATAGGTCTATTTTTATATGAGTATTTTTGAAAGATGATATTTTGGTTTGTGTTGAAACTTGAGATTAGTTATAAAGTTATAATAGCTTGAAAAAAATTGGTTTCTTTTCGAGGATTGTTTGAAGATTATATTTTTGCATGGTGAAATATTTGAGTTTCCATAATTCTTCTTTTGCCTTAAGATACTTTTTCATGTAAATGGCAAGGCCACCGTGTGACACACCCCTTGTTGTGTGTGTCATTGCATAACAAGCACAGCAGAATTGTGTACCAGCCTTTTTTCTTTGTGGAAAATTTAGTACCATGGCTAAATTTTTGTCACAATTTCAATGATTTTTTTGAAAAAAAATAAAAATCGAAAAAAACTCAAATTAATATCACCAAATTTCTATACATGGTTCAAATAGGTAGCCAGATATAAATAAGGATTTTTTCTTTTCAGTTATTGTTAATAACCAAATTTGGCTAAATTAGCTTATAAATGAATCATCACCTTAGCTACATCACAAAACTGGAAGGGAAAAAAAACCACACACATACACACACACTGTTGCGTGCTACATCAATATTTGTCAACTTATTAATCTAACATCAATCTAATCAAACTCCAGAATAATTTAACAGCTTTAAAATGTCACCAATCATATCCTTACAATCTCAATCATACAAACTGGCATCTAATGAAAAACCAAGAAAAGAAAATCATCCATAATAAGTGGAACCAGAACTTTCTCATGTACGTTTTAGAAACTGACCAGTTCTGATTGACTTTTAAATAACCAGAACCAGATATTCGGCTTAAAACTAAAGAACTGCCCAAGACTGGTATATGTATGTTAGTGAAATTACATGTGACAAATTTTCGCCATTTTGCCAAAAAAGTGTTTTGAAAAGAGAATATTCTGTAGAAAATTCTCTGTTGTTTGGGGGGAAAAGTCTCCACAACTGCCTACATATTCTACTTTCATATTTTTAATATCAGCTAAATATTATTATGGGTGATTGCCACTTGAGCAGCATCACAAAATTGGAAAAAAAAAGAGAGAAAAAAGCATTGATGTATATACTTCAGTCCAACTGATCTTCTAAAAGTTGAAGGGTTTTGCTGTAATGCTTTTACACTACTAGACTCTTTTTTGTGATACCATCAGCCTCATACTAGTAGATCCTATAAATGAGATAGTGTACTATGATATGGTGCATCTGAATTAAGTACCCACCCATCCCCTTCGAAAAACAAAAGACTATTATTGATGGATGGTTGGAGCTTGTGATTGCTTCAACAGAGGTTAGATCCCAAATCAGTATCAATTATACTAGATGGATGCGGGTCCTGAATCAAACTGCCTTGGGATCCAGAATTGGGACCTCTATGGGGGGAACTAATTGTTCGTATGCCTCCTTGTTTAATCAAGATTGTACTAATAATAAAATCATAGTATACGGAGTCACAAAGCTAAAGTGAAGCTGTACTGGCACTGACGACGCACTGAGCCTTTGTCTGCTGAAAGTTGATACCTACACCGTGATCGATCGGGCATTTCAATTGTGTGTAAGTTTCAATTTTGGTCGGCTAATCCATTCATTCATTTGGGATATTCCTGATGACCTGAGCTTGTCAATTTTGTGCATTTTCATTTCTGTCGGCTACAAGATTCCTCTACTCAGATATTCCTGATAAGCCAAAAAGTATTTACCGTATTATAAACTGGGGGTACTTTTTAAATTCTGTTTCATATTAATTATTTGGGGGTGCCTCATAAGTCCAACTCTTCTTTTTTTTGCAATGAGTTGATTGGCCCATTGCAAAAAAAAAAAGTGAAACTATGAAGGCTCCCCAAAATAGAAGATTCTAAGGAAAGATGGAGTGCCTCCCCCTTTGGCCCACTATACAGGTAAGAAGGGGAGAACTTTGGGCAAAATATATGGGATTAAAGTGAGGTGCTATTGGGAACACCCTTGGGGAACACATTGGGAACCTAGGGAACATATTGGGAACATGATGAGAACCCATTGGGAACAAATGAAAAATGAAAATATCCTCCCCACCCAGCCACCCAAAATTTAAAAGAAAAAAATCAAGGCACTTTGAGGGCATGTTGAGCCTTCCCATTGGTTGCATGAAATTTCTATTTTCGAAACTATTCATCACCTTTTTTGGCTTGGGCTAACACCCCCATTATAAACTAGGGGTACTTATTTATTTATTTAGTTGTAGTTAACAATGTTACAAAACATAAAAATCCAATAAAAACCAATGGTTGAAACCATCACACGAAAGACAAAAAGGAAAGCCAAAGAAAGGCCAAAAGACACACAACCTACAAGAACCAAAGAAGGGAAAAAGCCCCCCTCTTATGGTAAGAACCTATCTCACCCATAACCTCTCTAATGTTGTTAGCATGCAAATCATGAGTTGTAATAGTAATAGGAGGTCTAGAACAAGCATCTTCCACTAATGTAATCTTCCTTTCTATAGTAGATGTTAAAGCATGCTAAAGATCAATATTAACATGTTGCCTACAAAACTAAAAGCTAAAATAGAAGGACAAATGACTTCCCAAAAGTCAAAGCACACTCCTTGATGAAACGATCCATATCATGCTCGAATGCACTATGCACCTCCATGGCCATCAAAATAAAGTGGTGTCTTTTATGAAGCCTTCTATATTTGTAAATTTTAGTAATGGTGTTAAGTTCCATAGTTACACCTGTTAGTCGACTAATAACATTCATAGCCATCGTCTCCTATGTCAAGTTAGTAACCACCACATCGGTAACAAAAACCCAGTCGTCACAAATCATGTAAAGATTGGTTCGTAATGAAACTCTTAACATAAGGTGTACCATCACTCTCTCCATACAACATGCCCACTCTTTCGAACGAAGGCATACATGACATGTCTAATGGTGTCATGTGTGATTATCTACTAACCTCTGAATGGACAATGTGGTAGATGCATGCCAAATGTGCCTAACCCATGTCCACACTCACACATGAAAAAACTAGATATCAAAAGCTGCATCAAACTAAAATGAAAATGCAATGCTAAGGTGAAAGTATAATGTGTGATGTGGAACAAACAAATAAATGGCTTAGCAATCAACCATAGCCTGACCCCCTTGCCTGAACAAAAGTAAATGCGGGCTTTAGATGCTAAGGAAATGGAATCATCTCCCAAAATAGAGTTTAAAAATATGTCATGGTGGATGTTTATCAAAGATGCCTACAAACTTGGGGTGTTGATAATTGCCAAACTCTCAAAAAACAAGTGCGTCTTTCTAGCTATGAAAAGAAAGTTGTCCCAAACTACACAAAGGCATGATTAAAGGAGGTGTGGACCCCCCTCAACCTGAAAAACATACTTTTCCAAAACAGGCCTATGGAAAATATGAAACCTCAAACACAGATATAGAACCACCAAAGCCCAACTCCCTATAAAAGCATATGGGAGGCATAAACTTCCATAGATAAAAGGCCTATACCACCAAAAGAGATCAATAGTCGGATTTGGTGCCTCACTAAGGGACCTTAAATAAAATCCCATGACCCTAAACCCATAAGGTCCCCACATATCTACAGAATTTTCTTATCAAAACTCACCAAAAGAGACAAGAAGAAAAAGGAGGTATAATTACCTAAGTGAAATAAGAAGGCCAACAAGCAACACATGGGGATAAAATGCCCAATGTAACTTGTTCATCTCCCAAGAAAGGAAGATCATTGATATGTGCCAAATCTTGAGAGAAAACCTCATTCAAAAAATGCATGACAAAGTCCTAAGAACCCATTGGCACATCCAAAATGCATAAGCCATTTATGACCAAAATGCAACCCTAAGGAATTTCTATGCTTGAAAAGATCCCTAATGGATTCCAAAGCTTGAACTTTGACACTTTGACCCTAAGCCCAACTAGAGTTAACTAGTTTGAAAGGTGGTAAAAAATAAGGACAATCTTGCTCATAAGGCCCATGATGTGTGTATCATCTGGTAGGGATGGAAAGACACAACTAAGGGCTTGTGCATTCTTTAGGAATGTTTGATAATAGGCCAATGCAAATAATAAAACCTCCTAAGGGGTCACCCTAACTCATGCTTTAAAAAGATTCAATAACAATGACCCCTTCTTCATGTTGCATATGCTGGTAATAAGGAAAAGAATGAACACCATAAAACAACCTAGTAAATGGGACAATGTTCACCAAAGGTCCCCTAGCATCTCAAAGTTCTTTAGAAATAACAGCTCAAGAAATATTATTAAAAGCATTTTTTGCATCGACTTGCATCATCACAACCCAATTAAGGTGTAAATTGAAAAAGGCTTTGATGCCAAAAAGGATGGTCTCACAGCCTCCAAAGGTCGATACTCTGAATTGATGGGGGGATAGGTGCTCTTAAAATGGCCCTTGAAGTTATAGGACAATGGAATGATTAATAAGTTGAAGACACATTTTGCCTACAACAATAGGACGAAAAGCTCTAGTTTCTTTTGCCATTAACAATAATCTACTAGCCCTTAGCATTAGGGCCACCAACTTAAGGATATCACCATGGGCAATAACAACAACAACTTGGAACAATTTCAAAAACCTTAAAGATGGGTCCTTTGGTATGAAACATCTCGAGAGATGCTCATAAACCATCCCAAATAACCCACCCAAAGACAAATGGGGAGCATTGGCTAAGGCCTATTTAAACAAAGTATTGTTCAAAACAAAGGTGTGCTAAAGTTGATAATTAAAGAAAAAGGACATGGTTAAATGAAAAGGGGTGTAATTGATGCAGAACTACAACGATGTCTTCCAAGGAAATAGATGGCGTCATCCGTTGAAGAACTATAGATGCATAATTGTACTCTTTAGCTCTACCCAAAATCAAACATTAACAAAGATGAGTGGTCAAAGAATTGTCCAATGAATGATGGGAACGAAAAACACTTGAGGCATGAAAGGACTTCTCTTGAAAAGAAAACTAGTTGCCCACCATAAACCTCGTAAAGTGAGTAAAAATCTTTCACTGACCTAAACGACCTCCTCAAATATAGCACAAACACCAACATGGCAATAAGAGGAGAAAAAACCATGTGCTAATTCGCCCATCGGAATTCGAACAATTCAATTAAAGGGTAAGTTAAAAGCCTATTTGACCTCATCCTTTATGGCTCGAAGGATCCTATGAAAAATGAAAGGCATGCAAAATGAACCTCAAACAACCACAAAATGAAATGAAATTAAGTTTCAAACCAACCCTAAGAAATAAAGGGGATAAAACCAGGGTGTAACACATGAGGGGAAGACACCTGCAAAGACAAAGTAGCCTAACTAGCCTAGGAAACAAGGTTGGCATGAAGGTGGGCACTTTTGACATGCCTCAAAAAGCCGCCTAAATGTAAAGGTTAGAACAATGTGGACAAGGGCCATCTCAAACTAACAAAGGACACAAAAAGTGAGCCACACAAAAGAAAAAGTTGCACCCAAAACATTATGAAAAACCTAAGCAAGCCTTAAAAGTTTTAAATTAAATTTTTTGAAATAAAACCCAAAATTTTTCTTTTGTGTTGTTGCAAAAATGCGTTAACAAAAGGCGAGCCCAACCATTGCTTCTATGTAGTGGAGATCCATACCCTAACATTGCTGCTATACTCCTCTATTTATCTCCTCAAGTAATGCATAGAATCATTTCGATCAAGCCTTGAAGCTCTCGCAATGAACGAGAATTTCGCAATTATTGCAAAGATGTTTAATTTGATTGGAAAAAAAACTTTGTATTGATCAATGTCAATGTTGCACAATGTTCAATGCTTAGTTTTTCATGCGATCTATAATCCTCTTGACATCTCATTTAATGTCCTTAGTTTCTTGCTTCACTACAACAAAAGGTGTCCTTGTACACTAAGTGATTTCACTAGATTTTGAGTGAATTCATTGGTTGTAATGAACGAGGACCAATGAAGAAATAATGAATTCACTGGTCGAATGAACGAAGACTAGTGAACTACACCCACACTCTGTAGTAGTGCTTGGTTCCATCACTTGCTTGCTATGCTTTCATCTTCAAAATTTGACTTGCATCCTCACTTGAGTTAATGGCCTTATTGAAGTTTGTCTTCAATTCTTCTTCTACTTCGTCAACAAAGCTCTTTGCATTTCTAGGCTTTGTCTTTCTATTCTTAGTTTCTTGTGTTGTGTGCTTTGAGAATTTGTCACCACTATTGTTGTGTGGGTGTCAATGTGGTGGTGTTGGACTTTGAAGCTACTATATTATCTGGAACTCCTAATCTACTTAAGTTACCTTCTTTTTCTCAAGGCTTCTAGAGGAAAGTGGAAATGGGGAATGGATTTTGGATGTTCTCTTGGCTCTCTGAATGAAAGCAACAACAACAAGTCAATGTTCTTCTTTCACCATCTTTACAATTCCAAACTTAGATCCATCCTTGCTCACAATATCCCACTTTATAATGAAACATAAAACCCATGTTTGATTTTTACATCCATTTTCACATGCATAAAACCCAAGGGCAATAATAGCAACGTTCATTAGTTCCTTTTGAAAATAACCTTGGCACCCAGATTTGACATTAAATACATTTTTATAGTTCTTTTGAATGCAAGTTTTCAAATTTTCAACCCTTATAATTCAGTTTTGGCACATTTTTTCAAATTCAAAAACCTTTGAAGGTGGTTCAAAAATTAGGTCCAGTTTTTTGTACACATTACACATTTTGCAAGATTAAATACGAAGTTTTACAATAAATAAATTAAAAATTATATAGTTTTGGAGTTCTACAACTAATTAAAATGAATTGGGTACATATATTAGCCTAGTTGTGAACTTTTCCTAAAAAAACTCAACTTGTTCATTTCAAGAAATTGAACCAATGTTGGGTGGGTACCAAACCTTGGTTTAAAATCCACTTAATTTTCAATTAATTATCAACCAAAGAACCAACTTGGTATCACCTTTGGTGCTACTTAAGTTGATATCCAAATTTTGAAATATTGAATTTTTTGTTCATTAAAAGTTCGGTCTTTTTTTAAAATTTTAATTTTGATACTTGGGTAAGTTATATATGAATTAGCCTTAAGTCCAATTCTTAAGGGTTAGGAGTAAAGAATCTAAGGTTAGTGAAGATTTAGGGTTTTAGGGTGGAAGCAAGGTTTAGGTTTACGATTTGGGAAGCACAAGTTTTCCCATGTGGGAAATGAGATTATATTAATGTTTGTTACTGCATTATCCATCACAGGGAATATTTTTCAAGTACATTTGTTCATGCCAAACTTGTTGATTTTATTATTGTTGTTCATTATAGTGTTAATCATTTTATTGTTGGTGTGCATTGTGCTACTATAGGTGTTCATCATGTTGTTAATGTTCATTGTGTTGTTATTAGTTTTTATCATTTTTTTTCCCCCTTTTTTATGGTTGGTATTATTTTTACCCTTGCATTGTCTTGTAAGTTAAAGTTTCACTTATAATGTCAACAAAAACTTTTGCACTTTAGGTATGATCAATTTTTCCTAGAATTGTGTGATTATTATTCATTTTGAATTTTTTTTTCATATATTGAAAATCATGTGCTAATAATATGTTTGGATTTATTTGTCCAAAAATAACACCTAAATTGGAAACATTGCTTGAAGCTTGAAACGAACCTTAAACTTTTATTAAGACATTTTCAAGCAGTTTTGCATTTAAAGGTTTCCATCAAGCTTGGTTGCATAATGTCTTTTGTGAAAAATGAGTGATATTTGTGAATATTTGTAAATGCTTATGTCCTCTCCTGCATTTTGCAAAATTGGAAAGAATGTAATTATTTGGTTTTCTTAACTTTGATATATTAACACACCCTACAAATGGAACAAAATTTTATAGATGAAGGGTGTGATCAATGTGTTCATGAATGGAAGTGAAAAAAAAATTTAAAAAAAATTGAAGGTGAGATGTTTGAAACAATCCCAAGTTCTCAATCAAAAAATGATGATACAATGCAAAAAAAATTAATGAAAAAGGTTAAATTGGAGACCCCATGGCAAAAATCCTCCAATTTGGGCATTTTTTTGTGTCAATGATGAACTACCAGTTGATGTTAAAGTGTCATAAGTCATGTGATGTGTTATATGTTATAATAGACTGATAGGTCATGTAATATTGAAACAAAGAACCAGGTTGAAGAAAGGTTTTGTTTCATATCTCAAGAGCAATGGGATGATTGCATTAAGAAAACATGTGGATGCAAACTGTGGACAAATTGGCAAAAAAATTAAAGAAGAAATGAACATCAACCTTAAAAGTCCATTGGAAATACAACCTACAAAGAAAAGGCTTGTAGTGAGTGCAAGTGTAATATCCATTTTTTTTGGGCCATAGATCCTTATAAAAAATATAATGCACATTGGATTTATTTTTTAAGAATTTGGGTTATTAATTGTCCAAAACCAAATTTTTCCCATTAAGTTTGTTGAAAGTATCTAGTTGAAGCATTTGGTAATATAATTATGTTTTCACGTTGTTTTTTCTTCCAGAATACCTTTACTAAACAAATGTTACTAGACTTGGTTGAAAAGACAAAAGAAACATGTCTTGCTAGTTTTCGCAAAATGTGATTATGCTATTACAAGTTTTGATTTGAATTTTGTGGATGTTTAAAGGGGCAGTACATGATATTTTTACATTGTGTGTAAATTTTTTTAAAGAAGATTGGATGGCAATACACATTATTATTGGCATATTTTTGGTGTTTGAAATATTATGGCAAGCATTGACAAAACGTTGGCATGGCTTGTTTAAAAAAATCCTTGCATATGTTAAAAATGAAGGTGCAAATCTAAATATTATGATAACTCTTTGAAGTCAATAATGAATTGTGAAGTTTTGGGTGTGATGGGAAAAAAATTAAAGGACTTGCTTTGGGGTAAAAACGAGCAAAGAGGAACCAATGACAACCTCTTGAATCACTATGACAATCTTGAAAAGATGATGTGGTAGCACGGGATTGGATGAAAAATCTTGAAATAGTGCTTAACAACTGTGCTTAAATAATGTTTTTACATTTTCATAATGTTGAAAAGCACTAGTTACGGGCTTTAAAATGTGTTGAAAGGCATTCTATATTTATTGGATTATTTTCAAACTTATTTAGATGCTAGTTTGATATATTAGAAAGGACTTCATATAAATACAACATATATTGTCAACATTAACTTAGTTTATGAAATTTATAAACATCAAAACCAAGGACTAGTTACAAAAAAATTGGCTTCTATTAGTTTGGTTTTAACCTTTGAACATATTTTCTTTAAGGCTTGTCAATATGCAAATGTTGAACAAAAAATCTCCAAGAGCTTAAATATGATTTTATTAAATATGCTAAGATAAATTTGTAAAAATGCATTACATAACTTAAAAAATCAAAGAAAGGGAAGTAGGAATAGATGAAGGCTTGCATTACTACAAGCTTCAAGCTTATAAAATTGAACACACTAGTCAAAACAAAATAAAATGTAAGTTCTTATTTGCTTTTTTTCCCCCTTTTATTTTTTTGAATCTTTGTACTTCAAAATGTTGCCTTCTAATTGGGAATGTGAATTATGTAAGCTTACAAACAAAATGATCATGTTTCAAAAAGCCCTTTAATTCCAAAAAGCCATTGCTCTCTATTATAACAATCAAACTAGTCTTAGGGTCGTTGTTAAGGGGAAATTTTTTTTAGAACAGTTAATACCATAAACATCCTAGTAACTCATAGTTACTAGTGGTAGATTTACTATCCCTTATCAAAAAGGTGAAGCTAGTGGGATTAAGTAGTTCATGTTAATGAGTCATTGGGGGTACTCTACCCAATCATCTAGGAGATTTTTAGGAAGGGATTAAAATAAAAGCCCTATTTTCATGGGGGCAATGTGGCCTTGTATGATTTTTTTGAGAAGGAGGATTAAAGGAGGATTTGGAAAACTTCTATGAATTTTGATACTTTATAAGTGCTTGTGAGAATAAAGGACTCTCTTAGAGATGTGTGTGTGTAGCATTAGGGAGGAGATAATAGTGGGACATGTATTTGTACTTGTGTGTGATTTTAATGGAAAATGGTTGAATAACTTTTATGTGTTTTGTATGCATTAGGATATGTGGAAGGTAGTATAATGTTTTGATCATACAATGTGTTACTATCCTTTTTTCACAACAGTTCTATGTTTTTTTTTATAAAAGAAAGCAAGATTGCATACTAAGTGGTAGCCTTTAGAGTAGTGAACTACTCGTTACCACAAGAAGATAGTAGCATACTATGGCAATAGGAAGAGGAGGAACACTTGAAGGTCAAAATTTTGCAAACCAAGTGGGACTAATACAAATAATAGGTAATAACCATGAGTGGGCTCAACTTCTTGCAAACGATAGGTAGCATTGGGAAGGCGTTTCGAGGTGTTGTAAATGTATCCAGGGTTACTAGAAGGTCTATATGTGTTAAGGTGGGACAATAGCTATGGGAGGCCTGTAAACCCAGTAGGGCGATGTCTAGAGGCATTAAAGGTACTATAGAACCTTGGAGAGTTGTTATTCCATGTTTATTTTCAATTTTCATGTTTCCTTTCTATATTTTCTTCTTTTGGCACCATTAAAATAGCCTATAGACAAGACAATAGGAATATTCTTAAACAACAAACCCTACCTACCTACTACTTGAGTAGTTGTAGTAAAGTAAGGAAGTGAGGGTAATCTCTTTTTTGAATATGAAAGCATCAATGTTGTTCCCTAAGTCTTATTTCCTAGAGGACAAATGATCGGGGGCCGCAATTTCACCCCTTTATAGTCATTGGCCATGTTCCCCCTGCACTCACATGGCATATATCACATATATAATAGACATTTTGGGCCTCATGTTGTCATTACTTACATTTTAAACTAATCTAAAGGTCATTGGTTATTGAATGATGTTTGGAATGTAACCATATCCATGAACTTGAAGCTAAAGAAAGAAATGAACCATCTAGGTGAAAGTAGGGAAAAAGGAGCCAAACAATGTGTGGACAATCCTTAAAAACTAGTTTTTGAAAATTTGAAAAATCACCATGGGAATACTATATATCAAAAAAAAAAAAAAAATTTAAAATAAGTTTTTACACTTTCAACATTGCAACTACAAAATTTTCATGAAAATTCACCATGTTTTATGAGCCCTTTTATATGTTGAAAACACTAACATGTGGATAGGTGGTCTTTTTGTATCAAAAGTCTTTTTCTTTTATCAAATGTTCACCAAATCATTTCAATTTTTTTTTGAACTTTAACATATTCCACAAAAAGGGATCCATGTGTCCAAAACATTCAAAAAATAAAATAACATATTTTTTTTAGATATTAATATTCAAATGTCCTTTTACATTATTATAGTTTTGAATTTGTAATCATGGTTCAAAGTAAAATTATAGATTTGACTATAATGTAAGGATTCATGCAAAAAAAAATTGAGTTTCTATCATGTTATATGTCATATTTGGCTTCAAATTTGAAATTCAATTTAAAAAATTGTGTGAAAAATGCAATATAAACCAATAAAAAAGTATCACATGGAAAATGCAATCCTTGGAAAGGACTTTGATTTTGGTGCAACTAGCTCATTTTTTCATGCTTTCACCCCATCTCCATTTATTGAATGCTTTGATTGATGGTGATGAATCTAGTTTCAATATTGAATTGGAAACTTTTGTAAAGAACATTAAAAAGAAAGTCATTGTGATCATTGACTATTTCCTTTCTTTTTTAATAAAATATGATGAAAGAAAAACCCATAATATGTTAACCTTGATGTGAGATCTTAAATTCGAGATTTTGAAATTGATCTATTCTTTAATTAGTCATGGGCATTGGGTGGTCATAATAAAGAATATTATAAAAAATCCTTGTTTCCTATGCTCTTGAAATCTTATCATCATTTGTATGCATTGTTTGAGGTTGAAAGTTCCTTTGTTCACAAAATTGATGAAGATGGCGACTTGGACATTTTCAAAATAGTGGTTAGCACTCGTCTACTTACAAAGGAACTTTTAATTGAGAATTTTTGATATTTTAGAGATATCAAATGGATGTAAAAGATACCAAATGTCTTTTGGAGTAGTGGATAAAACATTAAACAATGTCCTAACTGTCAACTTTTTAGCTAAAAAAAAATTAAAGATTGTAGGTTCTCAAATTGAAATTGAAATTTTCATCAATTTGAAAAAAATGCTACTTATAATTCAATAACCTTGGTAAATTAATCTTCATGAGTAAGAATTGGCCAAATGATGTAAGGATGGGTTGCAAGGCTCCCAGTAATTTGGTAAAATTAAGATATTTTAAATTAAGATCTGAAGCAAAAATTTAATGAATTTTAAAGTTTATTGAGCAAGCTAATTGAAAGAGACATAATCTACTTTTTTTTTTTTTTTATATTTTTGAAATGTGATCGCATATTTTTAGATATTAAAGCTTTGTAATGAACCTTGCTGATTTTTTTTTGGCCTTTAAAAGTTTGAGAAATATATTAAAATATCAATCCTAAAATCTTAAAATGAAGTTAAATAACTAGCTTAATATAACCATCCAATCTAAATGAATCAAGATCCAATTGTGAAAGAATTAGTAAAACATGAGGAAAAATATAATTTATTTTTTTGACAAGGTATGAATTTTTTATTAAAAATGGGAGAATTTTTTCAATTCTTAAATTTAAAAAAATTTGAGAACCAAAATAAGTGATTATGAAAAAAAGTTAACAAAGGACCAACACTAGATTAAACCCATATTCATGATTTTTATTTTTTCAAGTTTTGATTTCAATTCCAACTCTAGCAACAGGCTAGTTTCAATGTTCCATTTTTGTGTTGGTTCCACCAAAAGACATTGTGGATGGTGAGGTGCCTATGAGAAATATGGGCAAGCATAGTAGGGCAAGCCAAAACTTCCAAATGGGTAGTGAAATGAGCACATTGGCCTACACCCAACACATCCCATAATATAATGGTTTTGATGATTTGCACAATGGGCATGTGGATTTTGAACCACGCTTACTTCAGGTAGAGCTGAGAAGAGCTGTTCATTGTGCCTTGTAAGGGGGCTAAGAAGAGGTAGAAAAGGCCATACAAAAATCAATATGTGTAACACCCAAATTGGGAGCATTCATGAAAAAAGGGTCTAGGTGAAGCATAACCAAGCCTAGTTTCACATCTTGGGAATGCCCTCAACAGTGAGGGTAACTTGACATAAATCACAAGACAAAATTATCATGAATATTAAAACATTCCTAGACGATACCATAAGGATGAATGAATGTGGAAATCGCAACGCAACCACCCCTTCTTGTACCAAGGTTCTTTACACCTACTAGTTGGTGTAAGGTACCTCTGTATCTAGAGGAGGCATTATTCGTGCAAGTAAGGTGGCCCCACCTCTACCACTAGAGACGTCCAAGAGTGATTTACCCAAAGGTGGCAACCTTACAACACATTATTTGAGCTATGGTTTCATCACCAGCCTGATGAATTGGCAGCCAACTTGCCTCAGCTGTTTTCTTACTTATCACAGTTGGATGAGTTTTTGATTTTGTTGATAACCACCGGTTTTGGTTTTTTGTTTAAAATATTTCAAAAACAGAGAAACTCCCATTCTGGTTATTTTCAAAGACATCAAAGAACCAGTGGTTTCATATGAAAGAAATGGCAAAGAACCAGTGATTTCATATGAAAGAAATGGCAAAGAACCAGTGATTGTAAAGGTGTTTATTTCAATTTTAGGGCAAACCCAATGTTATATATCATATCCAACTCTTCAAATTTCTTTTGAACTGTGATTATGAAGCCTGATAACCGCCCTGATAACCATTGGTGATCTGTTCCTCTACTAGAGGACTGGCCAGCGCTGGTACTTGCCACGCATTGCCCCACCAACAACTGTTGTTACCAGACTCAACTTGTCAACTCGAAGGCTTAGTGTTAGGGGGGATCGGAATTCAGTTTAGCTGAGAAATGGATTCCCTGAGGAGTTTCCTTTTGGAAAATAGCAACTGCAAGCAGCAGGGATCGTTAGCTGGTCTGCCTTCCTTGGTATGCGGGAGTAAGCTGTTGTCAATAAGGCCCCCTTTACACTTGGAGTTCAGGGCCAATGTTTAACCCGAATCCAGCATTTCTATTGGTGCGAAAGTTAAAATCAGCCCCAAGGGCTTTACACTAGGAGTCGAGGCTGAAATAGAAAAAAACTTTTCAATCTGCCCCAAGTTACTAATAAAATGCTGAACTTTATGGCCTTGTATTGGCCCCAAGGCTGAAAAAGGATACCATCAAATTTGGGCGGCCAATTTGCAACCCTTAGTGCCAATGTTCCAGCATTTATTAATAACCTGACATCAATGTTCTAGTATTTACAAGTAACTTGGGGCCAATTTACAACCCAAAAATGCTCAAAGTTGGCCCCAAGTTTTTTTGGCCCTGACTCCTAGTGTAAAGCAAGCCTACGATTCACCAAATTCACCAAATCCCACAAGCATCACTTGATTGGATCTACCCTTCAGGGTAGAGACATTTTGATGCGCCCAAAAATGGCCAAAGTTTGGTATCCCTACATTCTAGTGTCATGTCCATTCTAGGAGTCCACTATAGACACATTGCTAGCATAATAACTGAAGGATTCACTTGAGCTTCACCTGGCTAACAACCATGTGTTTCCGATTTAGTATGTCAAATATTTATCATCCTTGTGGATGCCATTTCAACAGGACAGAGCCATCATGAGATGAGTCCCTTGTTTGATAATTCAAAATTTCAGAAAACCCTTCTTCACCCCCTACCTCAGGAACAGCAAAACACTTAAATTGTGCAGTTACTACAGCAATAATTGAGACAATCTTTCTAAAACATACAATGAATCATTTAATCTTGTCATATCTCCATGCACACACACACTCTCAACATGGTCACACTCAGTGTTTTCTTGTTGGCAAATCTTTGTCAGAAATTTCTTTTAAACACAAAAAAAATGCAATCTAGAGGGATTTTTTTCCATGATTTTAAAAATAAAAAATAATAAAATTGGCTGGCCTTAACGTTGCCCAGAGTGAATGAGCATGAATCGGCACATCATGCTGGATGGATGGGGTGTGTGTATAGGAAACATTTTCCCATTGTATTCCTATCCCATAGCCTCTAAGCACTGGGCAGGGTGGTTAGCTATGTACTAACCATACCTATGCATCCACCTAGCAAGTAACCAACAAGTCTCTCTAGTTAGCTACCATCATGTAATAGCTACTTACCCTCCCTGCATACTTGCCTACGAAACTTACCCACTTCCATAGGTAGTGTACCTAAGGAGTTACTCAAGATTCATCCAAAACTGAGTCCTAATGGTTTTGCTATGGATGGTATGCTGGTGGGTGCTAGGGTCACATAACCCCTTAAGCCCTGGTGAGGGGTGGCATGCATACTGACAAGACACATGAACACTCTCAGCTTGCTCACACCTCCCTCCTACTTACTGTCGGATTGTCTAACAAAGTATTCCAAAGTTAGTCAGTAAGTAGTGCTAAAATGTGGGGAAGAGAGAGGGCTTTGTTAGCCGGGGGGCTAAAACCCCCCCCCCTCCCCCCCCCCCCCCTTTTCTCCCAATCAAGTTTTGTATGGCACACTCTTAGAGCAACTATGTGATGCCTGTGCAGAATCATGCCGGCTTTTGAACTGATGTTGCAAAATGAAGAAAAAAAATACAAAAAGAAAACCTTGTTGAAGTGGATGGTTTACTGTGTAGGTTGTTGGAGGGTTTCGTTGCTGGCCTCCTTGAACCCTAAGTTCAAATTCACCCCTTTGTGACAGCAGAACATTAAAAATAAAAGAATGTTTTGTGAGACAAGATTTTATTTTTTTACAGTAAGGGAACCAAACTGTGCAGAACAATGCAAAAACATGTTGTGCTTGATAGAGCTTGATGGGTGGGTAGGGTGTGGGTGTTGTTTAGTGTCTCCCCTTGCCTAGAAGGCTAATGACAATGAACCATGTATTTAACTAGAAGCAAAGTGGTGGACATTAATTACTACCATGTCAAATTCATCATCAGATATTGTGCATAGTTGAATTTTAGTGCATCTATTAGTTGCCATTTTCCATGGCCTATTTTCTATTTTCACATCAATTAAGACAATAGTTTGTTTGTTTTATTTGTCACATTGAGATCTCCCAAATCATGGCACCTCTTGCTGCTCTTTCGGTACTATTGCAAAGCCCTCAATGAGTAGGGGTGCACCAAACTTGTTTCGTAATGTTTCAATCTATGGTGGAGAAGTTATTGAATTTTGAACAATTTTTTCACTGAAATTTCATTTTAATCAAAATTGAAAATTACAGGGTAATTTGGTCACACTTTTGGTATTGTTGGAAAGCCTTCATCAATGAGTAGGATTTAATGAAGGTGATTTGAAAAATTGTAGCCCTATCACAAAAGAGATATTGAATGTTGATTAATGTTTTCATTTTCAATTCAATTCGATTACAAAAAAATGGTTTTGGAAGGAAAAATTACTTAGGTAATTAGTTCACGCTTTGGCCAATAGCACAAGTTACAATAGTGCTATATGAATTTTTGAAGTTTGATGCCATTGGGGTGTTAGAATACATTGTCAAATCTACGAAAATCTAAAACAACCATTTATTTTGGTGAAAAATAGTCAAAAGGTGACATCACAAGTGATCATGTGACATGTTTGTTTATAAATTACACTATTGTTTAAAAATTACATTGTGAGAAAAAGAAGTATTTTATAACTACCTTTCCAACTCAATTTTTGAGTTGCACTAAAGACTTCCAACTCACTGTATTTATATGTCATAAGTGCTAACAAATAAGTTGCATGAATTGCAAAGTTACAAATCATCATATATACAATACAACTCATTACAACTTAATTACAACTTTGTCAAACAATTCATTTTCAACCATTATACAACTTCATTATAACTACACCCATTTATTAAAATCTAACATGTGGCACAATGAAAAATTTTGGACATTTTTATTTTTTTTTGAAATATTCATCTCCATTGTCCATTATGATTACTAATGATGGTCCAAAATTATGACACATGGCATAATAAGAAAATTATCACATGGCACATTAAATTTATTTATTTTTAAATATAAATAAATAAATATCTATTTTAGTAGCTAGGTAGGTTGTACATAACCATAAGTAGGTAGGTTGGTAGGTATTAGGACCTACATAACTATGTATTTATTTATGATTTACCTACCTACTTACATAGGTAGGTAAAAAAGTAAGACCTATTTACTTATCTAAGTAGGTAAATAGGTAAGAATGCAGAAGACTAAGTGAATTAAATAATACCCATGAAATTATTATTTTTTAATTTGATGTTTTGCCTTTAAGGTTAAACATTTTTGAATTCATCCCAAAATAACATATATATTTTAACATGAGAACATTAAAAAAAAAAAACATTATTTATATAGTTTGTAACATGGGATTCAAAGATAAAGCATATGGGTTAAATCTTTTAATTGTTCCTTAGTTGCAAATTGAATTGCAATTACAGAAAGATTTTCCCATATGCTTTGTGCTTGTTTTTCATAATATGTAAATTATATAATTAAATTAGTGATTATATGATAATTAAATATGTGAATTAATTATTTGATATTTAATTATTTTAAATTATGATTTGAACTTTTTATTTGAATTAATTGATTGTTTAGATTCTTTATTATCAGATGATTAATTATATAGTTCATATAATTAGTCATTTATCATTTGAATTTATGAAAAAAATATTAATTCATTCATTCATTCATTCATAATAATTCATAATTAATAATTCATTACTAAATATTAAATATGAATTTGGGTAGAAAATATGAAAATATAAATAGGCATATCCATATGTACATTGAATTGAATTTTTAATATAATATTAACATTTCTTTTAGTTTCACATTTAAATTAATTAGTTAATGAATGTAGATACTTATTGATTTGGTAGTTATTTTTGAATTAATAATTATGTTAAATAATCAATTAAATTCATTATGAAGTATCCCCAAGTTGGATAAATATTTATTTGAGTCTTTTTTAATAATTTTTTCCAGTTAATGTAAAATTAATTATATGAATTACATTTATTTATTCATATTAATAATCAATTATTTATTATAATCATAACATAGTTGAACAGTAGTATTTTAATAATGGCACACTAATGCCTGTACTAATTGTATCAATGGGAATCATGTCGAAAACCATTTACAAATGTGTCCCATAATGGGTGGTGAAAATGTGAACACATTTCATTATTATGTGTATATACATTGTACACTAGTTGCAACATAGTTGTTCCTTTTGTGCCACATTTACAATAATTATAAAATAGTTGCCACATGCAACTATAATACAATTGTTGAAAAAGCCAAACATGGTTGATTACATATGTATGTACAATATGTATAAATTACAATATAAAAAATCCATTTTTAACTCACTTGCAATGTAATGTAATATTATTAACTAATTTTCTGACATTGTAATTTATTTATTAATACCTTGTATTTTCAAAAGATAGTTGCACAGTAGTTGTATACGAGTTGTTTTTTGAACTTTAATTGCAAGGTAGTGTGGTTTTGATGAACACGATTTCTTGTAATGTTAAGGCTCTAAAAGTGATATCATCACCCAATCCTCCCAATACCATGTGGCACCATTCCCATAACCTTGAAACCTTAACACATAAGTTTCATCACCTTCACTAAACCCTAAACCCTCCTCCTTGCCAATAATGTTGCCATCACTAAAAAACTTTTCATTGTTCAAGCTTCCATTGTGCACAGGTTAGTTTGCCAACAACAAGTAATGTAAGTTTATCTATTTGTCATCAACCTTATGACATTGTTGAAACTTGAATTATTTTATATGCATGATTTAAGTCTTGGAGGCTAGACCAACAACTTATAGATTATAACATCTAACTTTCATAAATCTTTGATTTTGGTTGTTGCATGAATTCTAAGAACTCATGGTTGATTAACGGGGAGCCAAGGGAGTTGGGAAAAAGCTTATGGTTAATTAATAAGGATTTGGTTTAGGGTTTGTAGAATTTAAATGCCACTTTGAAAATTGTAACCTATTTATCATGATTTGTTAGGGTTCAAGTGCCATTGATCTTTTAGCTCCAAAAATAAATATATGAAACATGTTGGATGTCGGAAATGTTTGGTGTCCAAACAAAGTGTTGATGTTGACTCATACCATTTCAACAAGATCTCAATGCATATGAAAAATGAATGTGTATGCATTGTTAATTCCTGCCCTTCCATCTTGGACTAATTCCAAATTGATGTCCTTTTGATAGGAAATAGAAATATGTGCAGTTTGTTACAATCTATCACATTTTGGCCCATGGGTGGCCTATGATTGATTATGAAGGCTTCCAAGCCTTGTTCCAAATGTTGAAAGTAAAAAATGTGTCCAAAAAACATTGCTTTGATATGTCAAGATAGGGCATGGTAGAAATCATGCATATTGTTTTATTTGAAGCTACCAAATCTACTATTGTTGCTACCACTTTCATTGCCATTAGTGTAGGTGAAGTCACAACAATTAACAAGACTTAATGAATCTTATCCACTTATATGTGGTCTAGGAGAGGAAGAAGATTCCCATCCTCTTTTGTGTTGAGACAATTGGTATATATTTCACATTTGACGATGTTTTTTCTTTGATGGTTAAGTCTTTGTAAAACTTTGGTGGGCTAAGGTTGGAGGATTTGGGAGGAAAGATGGTTAATATGGGTTGTTATGGCAACAACTTCTTCCAAGGCAATTGAACCAATGTCACATTACAATTTAAAGAAAAGGTTGTCCCTTTTCTAAATGGAGTTCATTATTTTGACCACAAAATAAATCTAGTTGTGCTCACATTATTAGAACTAGATAAGGTGCATCAACTTGAATTTCTATTGTAGGACTACTAGTGTGGCCTTTGTTGTTGGCTTGTGTGTGAGCCCATTACAAAATAAGGAAACTCAACATGTGAACATTGTTTTGCAATGTATGTATTGATTTTTTGAATGTAACCAAATATGAAAGGAAATCATGCTTGAATTGAATGGTAAGCCTTCAAATGTTACCATGCTCGCAACTGATTTTTCCTTCCAAAACCTGGTTTTTTAGAATTTACTTGGATTTTCAGTAACAAAATTCGTTTAAAAATCAATCTCTCCACATTTTAAATCTGAATCTTACCAAATAAATTCCATAAAATCCTATTATCAATATCTTTCCAAAAACACCAAAGGCACATTTCAAGTCCTTTGAAATTTTTAGCTACGATTTAATTTAATTTTCAATGAAAGAATCATTCAATATTCAAAAACTTTTGCACCACAAGGCCAAACATCGTGGAACCAAGCCCATGCACCCCTCCTCATTGAAAGCTTTCTAAAGACACCAAGAAAATGATTTGAAGCATCCCAGTTTGGTGGATCTCATAAATATAAAACAAGACAAACTCAAGCTACCTTTCTTCATATATAGATATGCATTTTTTATTCACAACCCAAATAATATTTTGGAATTCCAAAAGCTTGCTAACCTAATCAATGTTATAGGCAACAAACTAATTTAGAATTTCATAACTTTATGGATTTTCATGTTCTTTCCAATACAAAAGTGCATGTTGAATACCACCCTTTGATTATCAAGATGCATACTGAATCTACAAAGAGTGAGGTTGTTTTGCAGAACTTGAATTCATTATGTGATGGCTAATTCACTTTAGGGCTACCCACTTATATCCTACCTTTTCTTGAATGTGTGCATATGTTGATAAAATTTGCACAAAATAAAAATGTGTTTGTCTATGACTTTGTGGACATTGTTAAACTAACTTAACAAAAGTTGTTCAAGTTTTATTATGAACCTTTTATTAAGTATAAATATCTAACATTTGATGATTTCAATTTTCATCTCAATTTATCCAATGACACCTTCCCCATAAACTACTTTTTTAACCTCAATGGTGGTAACGAAAAAATGTATTTTGCATTCTTCTTTGCTAGAAGCAAATACCTTATCTATTAAACTAGCAATGATGGTTTAATTTTGAGCTTATCACCAAGGATGTTCTCAACAAGGTTGCCACCAAAGTGAAAGATGAATGTGAAAGGTAGCTTGACATCTTGTTGGAAAACATGAATGGGTGAAAACATGAATAGGGGGATTGTTCGGAATTGTCACACGTGTAATTATTTTGGATTACATACAAATGTAAAATTTAAAGCCATATTCAAAATTAATATTTTCAATTTTTTAATTGTTGATATTTTCATAAAATTTAATGGGAATCATCATAAAAATTTTGGATCAATTCTAAAAAGATTATGGACAAGCATAATGGATTTTTGAAATGACAACACTACATTTGTCACACAAAGAAAATGAAAATTGTGGACTCAAAAAATATGTCAAAGTAGTATCATCAATGAAGAATTTATTAGTGAGGTCTATTGAAACAAATTTCCTAATATATATATTTTAAAATTTTAAAATTTTAAATGATGTGATTGTTATAAATTTTATCCTTGGGAGCCCATTTCACATTAAATTTTTTAATCTTTTGCATGGATTTTTTTATCAATCACACGTTTGGGGATATACATAGGTTGGTTCATTAATATTTATGATTAAAAACATAGACGATAATTATAGGATTTATGGTTTGATAATTGTTAAAACCACAAAAAAATCGTTAATGTTAGATTACGGACTTTCAAATGCCACTTTTGAAACACCTAACCATGCTTGCCCCAAATGGTGCTTCTTAAAGCATGAGGTTATAATAGCCCTTGGTGTGGTTTATCCATAATTTTAGGTTATGAACACTATAAGAATTCATGGTTTTTCAAATGGTCCAACTTAATTGCAACGTCCATTTTGACTAAAAATTTGGTCCATTTGACTAAAGGCTAGCCTAATGGCTCAAGTGACATGTCTCTTTTGATTGGTCCATTTGGCTTATGACTTTTTTGACTACTTGATCAATGTGACAATATGGTAAAAAATGAACCCTTCTAGTCAAAATGGACATGAATGGATGTAAGCACATTAAAAGGAACCAAAGATTTTGTCACAACTACTTAAAATTGTAATTTTATATCTTTGAAAAATCACAAGAGGAGGATAATAAATTAGATTTTCAATTTCTCTTCCTTTTTAAATTCCATTATTTATAAGTTTCATTGTTCAAAACTTGATGCAAATTGACAATGTTTCAATAGTCATTTTGCATGTTCAAAGCAACTGTCACAACTGGTTTTTTTTTTTCCAAACGTATTTTTTCCTTATCAAATGTGCATCATTCCTTCTCAAAATTCAAAACGGCTTTAACATTAATGATTATAAAAGCAAAAGCACTTCAAATTGGTAAATTTCATTTAAAGTGCATTTAAACATATTTGTTTCAATTAACTTCCAAACGTGCTTTTGACCTTGAAAATCATGAATTTAAAAAATGTGTCTTTAACAAAAATTATTCGTTTTTATGTTATTTAGGGCTAGATGCATTATATATAAATGATATAGACCAAGATATAGTAAAAAGTAATTATATTCAAAACAAAACTATAAATTAGGTATGAAAAATGAAAAAGTTAGGAAAATTGACCAACTCATGAATGCCATGTGTCAAATGTAGTCCTTGGAAAGGATTTTAACCTTGTTTTCATGGCTCCTTTTAACACGTTTACACTTGGGTGTAGTCAAATGAGACATATTGTCAATTAATACTTATTGTCAAATAGGACAAAACATGCACACCGCTTGTAAAAAATGACAAGGTGTAGTTAGATGAAACATGGAGCCAAATAAGACATGTACAACAAAAAAATTTGGAAAAACAAATATTACATGAGTGTTTTTTAATTATAAGTAGGTCACATAAATAAGTAATTAGGAGGTAGGAAGTTAAAGTAAGGTAGGTAGGTAGGTAAATAAATAATAAGCCTATATTATCATAAGTATGCTTATGTGAGCCTATGTGAACCTAGGTTATCCTAGGTGAACCTATGCTAACCTAGGTAGGCCTTGGTTTGCATAGATTTGGTAGTTACGTAATGTAACTTGGGTTATGGTGCACATTATGTATGGCCAATATATGTATGGTTATTTAGGACTTATTTAGACCTACATAGTTTTACATAAGTCTACATAGCCTTAACATAGGCCCACATAGCCCCTACATACCTCTTACATAGGCTTACGTAACTTACATAACCTCTACATAATCCTACACAGTCCTTATGTATGCCTAAACATAACCTACACATAGCCTTACATAGCCTTAAGTAGGCCTAGGTAGCCCATACATACCTCCTACCTATGCCTCCATTAGCCTAACAAAACCCCTACTTAGACCCTACATAGACTTACATAGCCTACATAACCCTTACATAACCTAACATAACCCCTATTTAGTTTTACATCTAGCTTGTACATAGTATAACTACTATAGCATATCATGTAGGCTAATTTATAAATAGCCTAGGTTAGTACATACACATGCATCTAGGCTAATATATTAAATAACCCATGTTAATAAATATAAATTATAGCCTAGGTGAGCCAGTATAACATACATAGCATAGGTAGCCTAGCCTAGGTAACCTAGCTAGTATGCTTGAAGGCAGCTAACTACATCCTTTTTAAGTTACCTTCCAACCCCCCTCCTAGCTTCCTATCATACCCTCCTACTTTCCTATGTCCCTATCTATCCTCCTATCTACTTTTGTATGTAGTGTAAAAGATATTGGACATGTTTATTAAAATATGTTCACAAGATTTTTTACCTTATGAAGGTGGTGGTGCAATAGTAAGGACTTGACTCGTCAAAGTGGAAATGAGGAATTCAAGTCTGAACACTCTTGCAATCTAGGCCACTACCTTGGTGGCTTACCTAGGTGGTTTAGCTAATTATTCAAGTGGGCACCTTACACAAGGTGGCCTAGCTTCCTAGCCTACCTCGTTCAAGTGAATGGCCTAACTACCTAAGCTAGCTTACCTAGCCTAAGTAATTAAGTGGCTATTTTTTTGATAATTTAATTTATCCATTAACTATTAGGGTAGGTAGGTAGGTTACTAGGCAAATTAGTTAACTAGCTAAAAGGTAGGTAGGTAGGCAAGTAGATAAATAAATATAAATTAATCACCGAAAAAATGGTTGCTTAAATTTTGAATGGTCAGTCAAAATGACCTAATAAAAAAGACCAAGTCAAAATGACCCGATCAAAATGGGCATGTTGAAATCGACTTGACCAAATTAACTACTAGTCAAGTTAGACATTTGTCACTTTTGGATCATTTTTTACTAGTTTTTCTAGAAAAAAAGATTGTGAATTTTTGAAGCGGAATCCATAACATGTAAAGGATAATTTTCACATTCACTTGATTGTTTTCAAGCTCTCTTTTTGTACCCTTCTAAAAGTGGGTGATGATGGTAAAGTTGTGCTAGCCTTACTTTATACTCACAACCTTGATTTGTAGATTCTTTTTTGCAAAATGATCATGGTTCATAACTTTAAACAAAGGCATGTGGCACCTAAGTATGTAGATAACATAAATACATAAATTATATATATATAGTTTTAATGTATGCATAATATACACCTAATATGTCATAATTGTAAACTAAATATTATTTTAATACATTTATGAAAACATATTTTCATTATACCCATAATAATTTCTAATATATCCCTTGAAGTTAGGTCCACACATAGTGGTGTGACTAATTTTGGTCATTATTACAATTAATGGGACATATATGCCCCTTCCTAAATGATAACCAAATATATATTATCCATATGGAAAGATGAAAAAAATATAATTGCAACATAGTTGCAAGAATGACCAAAACTACTCGCAAGTGATTAATAGTTGCATGTAGTCGCAAATAAAATTGTTACATTGTTAGGTGAAAGAATTATTGATAATTTAGAAGAAAATAATAAGTCAAACATTATAATTTAACCATCAAAGTTAATTTTATTACATAACCAATATACTAGTAAAAAGACTAACCAAAATGTCTACCAAAAACACTTACTAAAAGTGCTTATCAAAATGACAAACCAACATAACAAACTAGCAATCTTGACAAACTGACAAGTAGGACAAACTAGCAATTTAGACAAACTGAAAAGACTGGCTTGTAGTTTCACAATTTTAGCATTTTGAGGGGTCAAATCAACTCTAATTGAGGTGTATGATATAGGGTTGGAAAGTTCTTTTCAAGGGCTATAAGATAGAGCTATCAAACATTTGATTTGAAGTCATTTTGAAGAAGTTGTGATTCTTTGAAACTACAATATTTAATAGTGATTAGAACATCTGAATTAAAAGATAATGGACTTGATGATAGCCAAACTAGAGGACATAGCCAAGGCTCTTCATAGGTGGTTACTAATTGGTTATAATCACTTATTTCAATTTTAAGAGATGATGAGAGTTGAAAAGGGGATTATGAAACAAGGGGATCATAAGAGGAATGGGGAAGGAGTGCAAGGGGGGGAGAAGGAAGCAATGTGAAGGTATGGAGCATAGGGGGTAGAGATGGAAAAAAGATCAATCAATAGAATAGTGTAGAAAATTAAAAGAACCATGCATTGGAAGATGAGGACATGGAATCAAAATAGTTTTCCCAGACAAGATAATGACATTTTTATTATGGTAGTATGGAGTAGTAGTAGATGATGGAGACATTTGCGTACACATGTGTGTATGTGTAGTGTATGAATTCTAGTATGCACACATAACATTGTTTTCTTGTTTAAAAGTATATTGGTTTGCACATGTGTAGGAAGAACCAAAATAAGTATAATTCACATGGAGCTTAACACAATATAGAAGTTGTTGCCTTGGTTATTATCGATACATGGTATTTGTAATAATGGGAAAAGGCAAGAATCTAATAGTGATAGTTTTTGCATGTGTGTGATAATTTGAAAGTAAAAATGTATCCCTAACATGCATACCATAAGATTTCTAGTGATAGGGGACTATAAGTTCTTGGAGGGTTGCAATTTGTAAAGTGCAAAGTGGCAAATTAAATAAAATTTTAGGATGCCATAGTTTTGAACTATAGCTTGATTTTTTTACCAATTGAACTTTTTCCCATTTTGATATAATCATCTATTTTGGAATCTAGATTTTATAGTTTTTATGGTTTTAGTTTTATTTAAACTCAAAGGTATAGGCTTGTTTTCGAATTGGTTTTTGGGGGCAAGTAGGCTTGAGTTGTAATGAGCAACACCCCTTTGGGGGTTGGGCTTCAAATCCCCTTCAAGTTATATTTTAAGATTCAAATCTTGCTTGTTCAAGTATAATTCTTATGATTACTATTAAGTAAATCAATTTGTCAATTGATTCCTTCCATCCATATGCAAGAATAAAGTTTATTTTTTAATTATAAACTTCACAAGACCAAAACATGTCTTTCATGACTCCATCTATGACTAGGTTGTTGTTTAAAACATCCATAAATACATGACTATGTAATTGATAGGACATGTTGTATTTTAAGATGTCTTTTACAACTATGGTCATGAAGGACATGTCTTTTCTAACTATAACGTTTGCAACTAAGAGAATAGTGAATAGGTTATTTTCCTAACCTATTAACCTAGGCTAACCTAGCCTAAGGTCTACTAGGCTAAAAAGCTAGCCTACGTGCTAAAATTGTAAGTCCTAACCAACCTAGGAATATAGGCTAAATTTTTTAGTTAACAACCTAGGCTAGGCTAGGTACTTAGGCTAAACTAGCAATTTAATCTTGCCTAGTTAGCCTTATAGGACTAGGTTGCAATTGTGACAACTTGAACCCCTAACCTGAGGGATGAAGTCCTTATCCGTTGCATTACATTTTTTTATATGATGAAAATCGTCACCATACTATCATAAAACAAATGTTTAACTAACTTAAGTAGTTTCGTTACCTAACTAGGGTGCCTACCTAGTAACATATAACCTACTTAATAACCTAATAAGTACATTGGTAGGTTTAACCATCTAGTTAAAGTAGGTACCTACTTAGTAGGTAGTATCAACCAATTACAAAGTAAAGTGGGTAAGTAATTAATACGTATGTACCTAAGTAGGGTAAGTACATACCTGCTACTTAGTAGTCAAGGTAGGTAAATATGTACCAAGGTACGTATTTACCTAAGTACCTACTAACAACTAAGTATGTAATGGGGTAGGTACCTACTACTTAATTAGTACATATTTGAAATAGGTATCTATGGGTAGGTACTTATTACCTAACTAATGGCTACTAGCTAAGTACCCACTAAGTAGGTATTTAGAATAGGTACTTAGTTAATATGTACTTAACTAAGGTACTACCTACTTAGGTAGTACCCACTTTAAATACCCAATTTGGAATCATGTAGTCATAATGTAGTCACAAAGATGATTAAAAGTATATGACTACATGTAATGGACATATTACTATAGGGTGAAAACATGAATAGGTGGATAATTTTGACTATCAAACTTGTAATTTTTTTGGATAACATACAAATGTACAATTTAAAGCCATATTCAAAATTAACATTGTCAATTTTTTAATTATTCATGTTGTCATAAATCTAAATGGGAGTCATCATAAAAAAATTGGATGAAGTTCAAAAAGATTATGGAATCATAATGGACTTTTGAAATGACAACACTATGTTTGTTGCACAAATGAAAAATGTGGACTCAAAAAAATATCAAAATATTGTCAAAAAATAAAAATAAAATAAAGCATCATCAAATGAAAAATTTATTAGTGAAATGCATTGAAAATTTCCTAATATATATATATTTTTTAATTTTAAAAAGTTTTAAATGATGTGATTGTTGTAAGTTTTTATTCTTGAAAATCTATTTCACATTAAAAAATTTAATCTTTTGCATGAATTTTTTTTATTAATCACATGTTTAGGGATATTCATATGTTGGTTTATTAATATTTATGATTAAAAGAATAGGGGATAATTATAAGATTTATGGTTTGATAATTGTTAAAACTACAAAAACAATTCGCTAGTGTTAGATTATGGACTTACAAATGCCATTTTTGAGCCACCTAACCATGTTTTCACCATACATGATTAAATTAGGACATAGTTGGAAAATGTCATAATCATGAAAGACATGTTTTGGTATTATGCTTATAAGTTATGACTTGTAACCTTATAAGTGGTCATTAATAAGTTTAGTAGAATTTAGGGTTACACATTTGCTTGTATTGGCCTTTAATTGGTGCTTTAGCTAAATTTGTTTTTTTTACAATAACCTTGTAGCCAAATGAATTCCCTTGCCAACCCATACACTATTACAAAATGTGGGTGCAATTTGTTAGTCCCCATTCACTATAACCAATGAATTCGCTCATAATCCAATGAAATCACTTGGCATACAGGGGCACCTTTTGTTGTAATGACATGTCGCCAATGTTTTTTATTTCATTTATTATGATTGTAACCAATTTGTTAACATTTGCAAATGGGGTGAAAACATGATCAAAAGAACCAAGGGTGTTAAGGTAAAAGTCCTTTTCCAAAGACTACACATGACATATGTCATTTTTATGTTGGTTCATAACTTTAAAATTTATATTTTGAGTACCCCTTTAATATTGCATCTTAAATATATATACATTTTGACTACAAATTGATTTTATATCATATATATTATGCATTCATGCCCTCTATCACATAAACATGAACAACTTTTGTTAAAGGCACATTTTCAAAATCTATAACCAAATGTGCTCAAATCAATTATAAAAACAATTTTCATAAGTTCAAGTCTTTTTCCCTTCTAAATCATCAATCCTAAAATCCTTTCCAATTTTCAGAAAGAATGGTGCACATTTGATAGAAAAATGACATTTGAAAAAAAAACAAGATTATCCACTTTTGAAATTTGAGTGCTTTGAACATGTAAATTTTGCAATGAATGGGAATTATTTCAAAAAAAAGGATCACAATCCAAACTATTATGCTTCAATTGTGATCTTTCAAACATACAAAAATGTAGTTTGAAGGAATGTCCATTCACTTGGGTGGCTCTTTTGACTATGTTTTCACCTAGTGACAATTGGTTAATATAACCACCTTTTTAAAATTAAAAAACAACAAGGTAGCTCTAGCTTGAAAAAGAAAAAGAAAAAGAACCAACTATGTTAAATTAACTTTGAATTGTGTAGCCCATTTGTAATTAATTGGACTAGAAAAAAAATGATCAATTTAGAACCCCCATCCAATTGTCAACTTTATCACCAAATATCAATTTTGCAAATATAGACTTTTGTGAAATATTGTGCACAAAAATTAAAGGATGGCATACTTTGTGCCAATTAATAAGTAGTGAATTATATAATGAGGTGGCATCTTCTTTGTTCTTTTCCAATTCTTTTTTCATCTATTAAATATTTACATGATAAGTTGCATAAATGGAGACAATTTCCCTTCATTTTGGAATGTTAATATATACTACAAAATGCATCTCCTTAATTACCAAAATTTTACCAATTTGCCACGTCACGTGCACGTTGGTTACTATGAACCTATTGTAATATAAGGCATTTTGTGCCAATAATTTCACCAAGATGTAATGACCAAGGTGTTTAGGGTTTGGTTGTTCATTGCAAAAAAATTTGTCTTGTTTTCATGTGCCCATACATGTGATTATATATGTGTCAAACAAGTCTTTGTTGGAATTTAATAAAGTTTTAATGTTGTCCATCATCCATGTTATCATTGTAATTCCTAAGCAAATTCAGATGTGACTTTGTTTTTTACTATCAAGCTTAAACATTCCTAGATTTGACAAGCAATTTTAATAGCAAATATAATTTGGCAACATCAAAATTTTGCAAACTTGGATCACACTCCTTAGCCCCTTGCAACTAAGATTAGGGTACAAGAACTTCAAGATAATTAGGAAAAATGACATTCTTCACATGCATTTACCTTAATTACATGAAATAAACAAAGAAGGGGTTAATGTAGTTGTTTAGAACCAAAATTAGGTCATGGATTCACCATTACTTGAATTCCTATGTCATTTATTAAAAAACAAATGATGTTTTGTGTGTTTTTGCTACTTAATTATTACTTAAAAACATTCATTACATAGCATAAGGTAAGAGCATGGTAAAATAGACTAAAGAATTACCCTGCAACATAAATCGAAAGTGGCCATCAAGTAGGCATTGGTATATTGAATTTAAGAATATTATTATTTTAATGTTTAGTTATATGAGTTTTTTGACTTTACTAAAACTGCATTTTAAATCTTATGTTTAAAGTAGGTTTGTATATATTCATCAAAATTCAAATATAGGTAATAACCTACAAAGTAGATTAAAGTTCAAGCACAAGTAGATTATATATTGGATCTATTTTAATTTTCAATCAATGGCATGCTAAATATAGTAAAGGATTTTTAAATTTTTCATTGTAGAATCAAAATATATTTAATGTGTAATGTAGAAGTAAAAATGAACACAATATTAACCTATTAGTTTCATTCCTACTAATTACCTACTTTTATTGTGCTAAAGTTTTTCAAATTTTGTATTCAACTCATCAAAACTCAATGGAAGCATGGCGGCTTTCATAATGAAACTTTAAAAAAGTTTTGAATCTATTTTCTTATGTTTATGTTGAAAAATTGTCATATTTAAAATTTGGATTTTGGGCAAACATACATTTTGGTCCACTATACCATGCTTGGACCCCAAAAAAATTGCTTTTATGTATTTTTTATTCATTAAATTGATTTAAAACTTTTTAATATGTATATTAATATATTGAAAATAACATTATATTAAAAAAAATCCATTTGTAGTTCTTTTTTTTTTAACAATTTGAACAATGGTTATGACTGTTAATGGTGCATGTTAATGTGATTACACCTTACTATATGTGTTATTGTGATTGTAACCCATCTACACTTTGGGGCAATGCAACATGTTTAATCTTATTTTTAACAACAAAAAAATAGTGCTTGTAAATTTACAATATGAAAAGATATTAACCAATAAATCTAATGTTTAACATGGAGTAGGAGGGGGGGAGGTGTGGCCAAGGAAAAAAGGGGAATTTTAATTTTTTAATTTTTTTTATAATGTTGGTTTTTGAAACAAGATCATCCACTTATTAATTTTGTTGGCATGTGAAATTAATGTTCAATTTGTTGAAAGTGAAAAACAAGTGTACCCACAAACATTATCTAATAAAATGCAATATGGGATAATATCACATTGTTTTGAAACAACTAAAAGTGTTGTTCACAAAGCAAGGTACAAAGTTGCTAGATCTGATGATGAATTGATAATTAGTTATGGATTAATATTTTAATGTACCTTGTGGAAAGTTGTAAATGAAAAATAGAATTTTTTTTCTTGATGGTGAATGTAAATTGGAGTAGTTCAAAATTGGTAGATGAGGGGTCTTTAATAATATATTTTTTGCAATGTAATTTGATAGTGCCAAAAATATAAAATTTTCATTAATGCATATTTTCAAAGGAATTTTTTTTTCTAAAAGATAATTAATGGCCACTTTTTATTGCATGTTAAAATACAATGTTTATGATCAAAGTTATAAAAAATTTACAAAGATCATGTTGTAAAGGACCTCACCATTTTCCTTAATTTTGGCATTTTACAAAGTCTCCCACATTTTCATTATTTCATATCATTTTGAAATGGTTTGGAATCCTTTATTTTGAAAAATTTGTTAAATTGACATATCAAATTTGGAAATCAATGAAGAATGAAAACATCATTGCAAACTATGATTATGGTGAGTTCATTTGTAAATTGTTTATCTACTATTACACCGAAAGCCACATGCATATTCAAAAAGTCATGGGCCATTTGGTATAAAATGTTAGTTCTAAAATAATTCCATGATTTTACCTAGTAATTAGATTACATAAAAATCATATACATGAATCCCTTTCATGAAATTCAAAAATCATTTAATTGATGATACATAATAATCCATAAGGGTGTAGAAAAAAACTATTTTGTTATTTCATTTTTAGGTCCACTCTTCATAACTATTTTGTTATTTCATTTTTGGGTCAACTCTTCATTCACCCATGCTTATTACATACATTATTGCATATCAAACAAACTTAATTGTTATGAAATTCGAAGGTTTATTGTAAACAACTTACATTTTTTTTCCTTTTCAACTAAAAGACACTTTCAACAATGAAGTGTCACACAACTATTGGAGACAAATGGGAACAAACTACTTTGGAATCTTAATGTTGGGTGGATCTTTATGTTGTCCCTTGTTAAGAGGGTATTAATAGAATACAAGTCCTTAGTTGTGAATATAAAGGATGATTTGAACACCATTGGTATGCAAAATTCACATGTTGAATATTCATTTGATGTAAAAATAGTCATGGGCCTCACTTGCATCATGCCAATATTAAAGTTAATGCATAAGCTCATGAAATTTGTTTGGACATTTTTGTGTGTGACATTGTGAGAGCTACAAAGATGTATCATGCATAATTGTATACCTTATATTTTGATCCAAATAAGAATTTCAATGAAGAGAATTCGAACGCCTTCAAGGATCTAGTGAATTATAATTATGATTTGTTTTCTTCCTAGTGAATTGATTTGGTCACTTAATTCGATATGCCATTTTTATTTCAAATGTCGATTTAATGCTAGATCCATTAAAAATATGTCTTTCAACATGGGTTGTAAGTTATAACCATGCATAGATGTATGATGATTAATTTTTTGCTAGGTCAAAAGGGCAAAACTTTAGTGTTCACATTTGGTTGCCATATTCATTAAAGGAGTTTGATAGGACATTAATTAATGAATGCTCAAGTGGGATCAATAGTCCTTGTTATTGATTGAACCTTGATGCAAAACAAACATTCCTTGTCAATGTAACATTGTTGAAGGCTTAATATTGTATTGAAAAGGATATTAGTGATGAAGGTTTGAATATCCATGTAACACTCAATGAACAAAACTTATCATGGGAGCTTTTTCTTTTCAAAATCACAATGCAACCCAATTATAGATAGCTTTTAGAGCTTCCATTGGATTACAATTGTTGGTGACAAAATGCGGTCCAATTTCTCTTTTAGTATTATGCTATAACAATAATTGTCTAAATTATATTTCAAAATGGTGGAATCACCTTATATAATGATGGTATTGGGGAATGTGGAAGATGAACGATGTTTTCCAACTTCTTTTTTAATGACATTAAAGTTGAAAAATAGGTTGACTACTCATATATCATGCAACCAATATGACATATTTGTCATATTTATGTATTATAATTATATCCTACCATATAATTTTCTTTGATGCCATAATTTATTTTACATATCAAGGCTTGAAGTTTGAGAAATCGTAAACACCAACCTAAGCAATAAAGGTACATGCTAGCGGTGGCCAAGTCTAGTTCAAATCTAGGTTAAAAATTGGACCCAAACAATTTACATGGACCTATACCTACACAAGAATTTGACAATTTTACTTGACAAATTTAAATGGACCAAGACGTGGCCTTGGAACTAGACTCAACAAGTTTACATGGAATTAGAACTAACAAAGAATCAAACCCGAATAGGTAATAAAGGTTTTTTTACATGGTTCATGTCATAAAGTTATATAAGTAAGGGTTAGGGTTTTTAGGTCTTAAGGTCTTAGGTTTGAGTTTTAAAATTATAGGTTATGAAGTTCAAGGTCATAACCCAAAGCTTTAATATGCTAAGATGGCTCCCATGGCAACACTAAAATGGCCTTTCCACAAATATGATATGATCTTCCTTATGTTGGATAAAGGCCGAAATAAGGCTTGTGTGCATGGAGATCGATGTTGGCTAATTATTCCTTATGTTGTTCCCTATTGCTGTTTTTGGGAACATGTTTAGAAACATGATGAGAAAGACTCTTGTGTTGTGTGTATGACCTATTCTAGTCATTAGGGTTCTCAAGGCTGTTGAATCAATAGTGCCAAGCATTGTTCCCATTGTGTTCATTGAGGTTGAACCTTACATTTGTTGTTCCATTCGCCTAGGGTTGATTAACTTAATCTCAACCCTATGGTTTCCATTGTTTTTGTTTTTCCTGAATTTGATGGGAGGATTGATTTATGAGCGAGTCTTTTGAGGCTTTTTTTGGATGCATTCCCAACCCTACTTTTTTTTTTAATTATATACTTTTTTGGGGGTGAACTGATCTTTTGATGGATTGATTGTTTGTGCAACATATCTTTGAAAACTTTTGAAGGTGCAATAATTTTTTTCTCATTTAAATTGTTTTGTAACGTTACTTTGAAGGAAGATCCGAAGGGCAAGTACAAAGAGGGACGTAACGCATCATCACTAAAACTGACGGCTGAAGTAATGCACGCGCCCTTTTCGCCTTAAATGCCCTGCATAAAGCTAATGGCCTCCCTTTTTCCTTGGTCTGAACAACACGTGAAAAGGACCCACAATTTTTAGATCTGGCCCTCCCCCCCACCCTCTCTCACCTGCCCCACTTTCCAAGTGAGCCTAAGTAAGTAAGCGCATTGTGTTCCCCAAGCTGGGAGCCTAAACCCCCAAAGAGGGGGAAACAGGGGGGTGGGTGTTGTGGGCACAATTGAAAACCATTATAAAATTAGCAAAGGATGATTTGCTTTGGACTCTTATGCCACCCCTCTACAAAAGGCTGCTCCTCATAGGGAATTGGGGATGATTGCTCCTACACTAGACTAGAGGCTTGTGGTATTTAGCAAGCTCTGACACACAGTGTGAAGAGCCAAAGTTTGGAATGCGCTTTTGGCCTCTTGTGGCTTGCCTGTTTGTGTGTGTGTGTGTATGTGTGTGTGGGGGGGGGGGGGGGTTTTGGGGGGGCCATTTTTTTTTTTTTATGGGGAGCCCCAGTTGAAGAAACCCCCTAAACTTTTTTTAAAAAAATTACCCCTTTTTTT